>ERZ791802.402-NODE-402-length-45268-cov-11.687435_pt1 | contig 45268 bp, 31 predicted proteins | sample MGYA00510308_ERZ791802 | MGnify/ENA primary metagenome ERZ791802 (study PRJEB30046, sample SAMN00792028) | human gut metagenome | study: EMG produced TPA metagenomics assembly of the A metagenome-wide association study of gut microbiota in type 2...
TGTATATCTATAATAAAGATGAATTAAACAATTGTTTAATTAAAAAAATCGCAATAAGATGAAGAAGTTCGAAAATGTATATCAAGATGCCGCTTTGATGAGAAAGGTTCTTTTGGGAGAAGCTGATGAAGTGGAGCAACAAGACCTTGAAAAACGGCTGGCGGAATGTCCGGACTTACAAAATGCATATGAACAATTACAGAACGGGGAGACTTTGAAAGTCGCCTTTGGAGAATATCAGAAATATTCGTCAAAGAAGGCTTATCAGTCTTTTCTTCAGAATATCGGGCGGATGGAACCGGAAGCGCAGAAGCGCCGTTCTCTCCGTGTTTGGTGGTACGCTGCTGCGGCTGTCGTTACTTTAGTCGTTGCCCTTTCTTTCTATATGTCGAACTATATCTCACCGGAAAAAGAGGGGAGGGCCCTGATTCAGCCGGGAACCCAGCAGGCACAACTGACTTTGCCCGATGGCAGCGTGATTGATGTGCATAAAAAAGAAGTAAGCGTAATCGTGGACGGTGTTCAAGTAAAATACAAGAAAGGAGTGCTGTCTTATCAGCCTACCGTCACAACACAACATGAGGAGAAAAGTGTCGAGGAACAACCTGCCAAATCAAATGAACTGGTTATACCGCGTGGGGGTGAAAACACCGTAATCCTTGCCGATGGAACGACAGTGCATTTGAATGCCGGCTCCAAACTGACTTATCCGGTACGTTTTGGCGGTAAACGCAGAATTGTACGTTTGGAAGGCGAAGCCTATTTTGATGTTGTGGCGGATGAGAATCATCCGTTTGTGGTACAAACTCATCTTGGAGAAATAACCGTACTTGGTACTGAATTCAATGTGAATGCTTATGCCGATGCCCCTGTCTGCTATACGACTCTGGTACATGGGAAAGTGAAATTCTCCACATTAAATGCGGAAACGATTACTCTTTCCCCGGGTGAACAGGCTATTGTATTTGCCAATAGTTCAACGAAACGCGAGGTGGATTTGGAAGAATATGTTGGTTGGGTAGATGGTATGTACATCTTTAATGACCGGCCCCTGGGCGATATTATGAAGACATTCGAACGCTGGTATGACATACAGGTTTATTACGAAACCCCGAACCTGCGCGACATTACCTATAGTGGCAGCCTGAAGCGTCACGGAACAATAAACTCCTTCCTGGATGCACTGGAACTGACGGGCGACCTGACTTACAAAATCAGTGGGCGGAGCATATTGATATATGACAAAGCGGATGAACAGGAATAAAAGGATAGAATATTAGAATAATTAGAATATTAGGTACACAAAAGTTTAATTATTAATTTATGAGAGAAAAACGATGGCTGCTATGTTTTCTAGTGGCAATGTGCTGCACGTTTAGTGCATGGGCTTTACCGTCACAAGACAAGACGGTAACTTTGAAACTGCACAATGTCTCTATCGAGACTGTCCTGGATGCAGTGAAGAAACAGACAGGCGTGAATATGTTGTATAATTCACAAATGTTCAAGGGCGTTCCCCCGGTGTCGATTAATGCGAAAAATGAGAGATGGGAGATTGCGCTTAAATTGATTCTTAATCCGCAGGGATTTGATTATGCAGTGAAAGACGGTATTGTGGTGATCCGCAAAATGCAGGCGGAGAAACGGGAAAACCGTATCCGTGGTATGGTGACAGATTCGAATAAGGAGCCGATACCGGGAGCTAGTATTATCGTTAAAGGTACCCGTTCTGGTACTTCTACAAACATTGAAGGTGAGTTCACGCTGGATGTGAAAAGTGATAAGGTGACTTTGGAAGTTTCTTTTATCGGTATGAAAAAACAAACTGTTCAGGTGGACGCTACCCGTAAGAAGATGCTTGAGATTACTATGGTAGATGATGTGAAGACACTGGATGATGTTGTCATCAACGGATATAGTAATGTTCGTAAGTCAAGTTTTACAGGTAGTTCAACACAGATTTCGGGTAATGATTTGCGTAAAGTATCACAGACAAATGTAATTGGAGCTTTGCAGACATTTGACCCCTCTTTCCGTTTGGTTAGTAATACACAGTTTGGTTCTGACCCTAATGCATTACCTGAGATGTATATTCGTGGTCGTTCCGGTTTTGGTGTGAAGGAATTGGACAAAGACCAGCTTTCCAAATCGAATCTTGAAAATAATCCGAATCTTCCTACTTTCATTATGGATGGTTTTGAAGTAAGTATTGAAAAAATATACGACTTAGATCCTACCCGTATCGAGAGCATGACTATCTTGAAAGATGCTGCTGCTACTGCCGTTTACGGTTCCCGTGCTGCAAATGGTGTGGTTGTGATTACCACTGTTGCCCCAAAACCGGGTGAAGTTCGTGTTTCTTATAATTTTACCGGTACATTGGAAATGCCCGACTTGCGTGACTATAATTTGGCGAATGCTTCGGAAAAGTTGGAAATTGAACGACTTGCCGGATTGTATGATAAGGGAAATAATGGTAATAGTAGTACGGCAATGGGGATGAATAAGTATTATGAAAGACATGCATTGATTCAGAAAGGGGTAGATACGGATTGGTTGTCTCTGCCACTGCGTAATGCTTTCAACCATAAGCACAGTATTTATATTGAGGGGGGGACTCCTAATTTACGTTACGGTGTTGATGCATCTTACAACGGAACTGATGGGGTTATGAAAGGTTCCGGACGCGACCGGTACAGTGTCGGTTTCTCTTTGGACTATCGTGTGAAAAAACTTCAAGTAAAGAATACGGTAACTTTCGGGCATACCAAGTCAAAGGAATCTCCTTATGGGTCTTTCAGTGATTATACGAATTTGCAGCCTTATGATACACCTTATAAAAATGGAGATTTGGTGAAGTCATTACAGTACTCTTTGGCCGGAATAACCAACCTTAATAATCCCTTGTATGAAGCTACATTAAGCAATTACCAATGGAGCGCTTACGATGAAGTTGTAGATAATTTGAGTGTCAACTGGTATTTGAATGATTATTTGACATTGAAAGGCCAATTTAGTGTGACCAAGCAATATACGAGCAGTGAAAATTTCTATGACCCATTGTCTTCGAAGTCATCTGTTTTATCGGCTACGGACGGCAATACCAATTTACAAGGTGACTTGTATACAGGCAAAGGCACTAGCCTTTCTTGGAATACTAACGCATTTTTATACTATACTCGTGGTTTCGGAAAACATAATTTTAATTTCTCTGCCGGTTGGGAAGCTTCTGCTGCAACTTCGGAGAATACCTCCGCTCACTACCGCGGTTTTCCGTCCGGTCAGTTCAGTTCATTGAATTATGCTGCTGAGGTGTATGGAAAACCGACCCGTACGGAAAATACAACACGCCTTGTTAGTGCGCTTGCTACGATGAACTATACTTGGAATGATATCTATCTGGCAGACGCTTCCGTCCGTTTCGACGGTTCCTCTGAATTTGGTTCTAACCAGAAGTGGGCACCATTCTTCTCCGGTGGTGTGGGGTTGAATATCCATAATTATGAATTTTTGAAAGGAAACAAGGATATTAATAAATTGAAGGCACGTGTCTCTTATGGACGTACCGGTAAAGTGAATTTCCCTGCTTATGCAGCGACTACCATGTATGAGTCTTTATTCGATGAGTGGTATATTACCGGTTACGGAGCTGTATTGAAAGCATTAGGTAACAAAGATCTCTCATGGGAAAAGACTGATAAGTTCAATTTTGGTATCGAAACGCAGTTCTTCAATCGGCGCTTGACAGTTGATTTTGATTATTATTATGAAAAGACCATCGACTTGATTAATGACGTAACCTTGTCGCAGACTTCCGGATTCTCTACCTACAAGAACAACATGGGTGAGGTAGAAAACAAGGGTTTTGAAATGCAGATACGTGCTGATATTTACAGGAATCGTGATTGGACGATTGCTTTGTGGGGAAACATGGCGCATAATAAAAATAAAATTTTAAAAATTTCTGATTCCCAGAAGGCATATAATGAACGCGTGGCGAATTTCTATAAAGAAGAGTTGAAGCATCAGGCGCTTTATGGTACCTCTTCAACGGATGCTAATTATGCGGTTCCTATTCCACAATATGAAGAAGGACAGTCAATGACTTCTATTTGGGCGGTTCGTTCATTAGGTATTGATCCAACTACGGGAAAGGAACTTTTTCTGAACAGAGACGGTTCTGTGGCCGACACATGGGATGCCACTCAAGAGGTAGTAGTCGGTAATACAGAGCCTAAATTGAATGGTTCGATAGGTTTGAATGCTACCTATAAGAATTGGAGCTTATTTGCTGCTTTTCAATATGAATTTGGCGGGCAAGAGTATAACCAGACATTGGTAGACCGTGTGGAGAATGCGGATATTCTTGGTAATAATGTAGATTTACGTGTTCTGACTCAACGTTGGCAGAAGCCGGGTGATGTGGCGGAATTTAAGAATATTGCGGATAATAAGCTGACTACCTTGCCTTCATCTCGTTTTGTGCAAGATAATAAATATATCCGCTTGAGTGCTGTAACGTTGAGTTACGATTTCAATCGTGAATGGATTAAGAAGCATTTGCACATGAATATGTTGCGTCTGGAGATGAGTTCCAGCGATTTTATTAATTGGCATTCTATTCGTCAGGAGCGTGGTTTGAGTTATCCTAAATCCTGGAAGATAGACTTCTCGTTAAAAGCACAATTCTGATAATTAGGGAGAATAAAGAATATGAAAAGAATATATAGAACGATTGTTTTGTTAGGGGCGATGGCCGCTTTAGGAACCTCATGCAGTGACTGGTTGAATGTATATCCGTCCGATCAGATCAAAGAAGAGTTTTTGTTTGAAACAGGAGACGGATACCGTGCGGCGTTGAATGGTATCTACCGTAAAATGGCTTCTTGGAATATTTATGGAAGCAATTTGAAATGGGGACTTATAGATGCTTGGGGACAGGTGTATAATATGAGTTTGGCTCCCATTGATGGTGGTGGACAAGCCATGAAGAAAATTGAACAATTGAAATTTACAGATCAAGAACTAACGCCTACTACAGACCAGATGTGGAATAATGCTTGGAATGTGGTAGCTAACTGTAATGAATTGGCACAACAGGCGGAAGTAGCGGATAGTACACTCTTCTTTAGTGGAGAACTGGAACGTAAGATGATTTTGGGAGAAGCGATAGGTTTGCGTGCGTATATACAATTTGACTTATTGCGCGTATATGCTCCTTCGCCTGTAATGAATCCGGGGAACCGTACATTTATTCCCTATGTGAATGTTTATCCGGCTTATGTCAACAACCGTGAGACGGTCTCGTATTGTTTGGAGAAGATTATTGAAGATTTGAAAAGGGCACAAGAATTGTTGTTGGAAGTGGATAAGAATGCCAATTGGAAGGATCGTTTCGAGGAAGGAAGGAATGATGAAAAGTTGTTCTGGTTCTCTCGTGGATTCCGTTTGAATTATTATGCCGTCACTGCTGAACTGGCTCGTGTATATCTGTATGCGGGTATGCCGGAGGAGGCATATGAACAAGCGGATATTATCATTCAGCAAAGTAGTCTCTTTGCCGCGCTTACCGGAAGTAAAGCGTTGGATGCGATGCGGGATGGTAATATAAAGATGTATGATGATATTATATTCGCGCTTTATTCACGTAAAGATCAGATAGAATGGGATCGTCTGATAAATCATAAATATGATACTGAAAATGAATATGAGGATAGTAGCTTTTTAGGTATTGATTCTTATATGGCGGAAGAGCGTTATGGCGAAGATTTGAAAACAGACTGGCGAATCTGTTATCAAATGGAAAAGAAAAATTATTATGTAGATTACCGCTCATTGAAATATTATCAACAGCCTGATAGTTATAAATATGCTAAAATCAATAATGTGATTGTTCCCATGTTCCGTATGTCGGAAGTTTATTACATAGCTGCCGAGGCTATTTATAAGACAGATCTGGATAAAGCGAAAGAGTATCTGAAGACAGTGAAAAAAGGCAGGGGTATCAATGCCAGGCTGGATGACGTGACTGAGAGTCAGTTTATGAATGTGCTTGTGAATGATGCTCAGAGAGAATTTTCTGGCGAAGGACAGACATTCTTTATGTTCAAACGTCTGAAAAGGACAATGATAGGATGGGAAAAAGAGGTATTGCCTACGGAAGAGAATATGGTGTTGCCACTGCCTGAATCTGAAAGTGCGATTTAATTTTAAGAAAGTTAGAGATTTATGAAAATGAAAAATATATTATTGGCGGGAGTAATGGTATATATGGGCATATCGCTGTTGGTTTCCTGCCAGGAAGAAGGATTGGTTGTAAATGGGAATGACATCTCCTATATCAACTTCAATAAAAACTTGACGAAAGATACTACTCGAATCTGTTTTGAGATTTATCCTTTAGAAGAAGGGATGGATGTGAAAATTGCTGAAGTACCGGTGGAGGTGGTTATTTTCGGTAAGATTCAGGATAAAGATTTGGAGTTTACCATTTCTCTGGATGAGAATATGTCTACTTTGCCTGTTTCTCAGTGTATTCTGCCGGAGAAGTGTGTTTTTAAAAGCGGGCAGTTGTTGGATACGATTTATGTAAAAATCAAGAATTCTCCTGATCTGAAAACTACTACCAAATATGTAGCTTTGAGGATAAATACAGAAGGTGAGGTCGGTGAAGGCGTAGCAACCTATTCCAGAGCTATCATTGCTGTGACAGATCGTCTTGTAAAGCCTGACTGGTGGGATTTTAAAGATATGTATGATGGTCAATACAGTACGGTTGACTATTATTATTTGGGCTTCTATTCTGAGACAAAATATCGTATGTATCTGGAAATATTAAAAGAAAACGATGATGAGTTGTTTGACGGTAAAGACAAAGTGAAATTACGTAAATATTCTCTATTGTTGAAGTATGAGGTAGCGGAATATAACGAACTGCATCCGGGTGAACCGTTGAGAGATGAAAAGGGTGAGCTTATAGAAGTGCCTGTTGCCGGATAACTAAAAAAATAATGATAATTATGAAGAAAATATTGACATATATATTCATTTGGACAACCATCGTGGGGTTGTCCGGTTGTTTGGATGATGACAACAACTATAATTATAGTGAGGTAAACGAATTGGAAAAAGCGGGGATCGGAGGAATGCGGAACGAATATTTTCTTGTATATCAACAAGAACTGACTATAACTCCGACTTTTGAGTTTACTATTGATAAGGAAAATCCGGATGTCTCTTATGAATGGCGTTTGGACGGTGTATTGCTGCCGGATGAGACAAATCCTTCTTGTACATTCAGCTTTGAAGAAGGTGGCATGCATGAAGTTACTTATACGGTGGTAGACAATAAGACCGGTGTGAAGTTTTCCAAGAGTTGCACGCTGAAGGTACGTTCTCCGTTTGCCCGTGGCTGGTTAGTCTTGGTTGAGGATGGTCAGCAATCTAAACTTTCTTTTGTTGGTGCCAATTCTGTATCTTACAGGTTGATAGTGACTGATGGTACTACAACGGCAGAGATTGACCGTGACTCGCTTGTATATAGTTACGTAATGGAGGATGTTACGCCCGGGTTAGGTGCCAATCCGAAAGGGTTGTTTCAGAATGCGGGTTATGTGTCTAGTAATGGTGAAACTTATGAAGTACCGGACGAAGTCATAGTGATGCAGAATCATTGGGCTGAGTTGAATGGCGTTACCTTGGAACGCGAGGTCTATACAGAGGATGAATTTAGAAATGATTTGCCGGTAACCGGCTTTAATCCAGTAATGGCTGCCATGACTTTTTCAGGCAAGGCTGTATTGAATTCGGACGGACACATTTACTGGGCAGGTATGACTGTCCCTACTGATTTTCATTCTTGTGGTTATACATCTTTTCCGGTGGGTAAGGATATGAAATTCAGGGGTGTTTATCCAAGCTATAAGATGACTGAAAATCATATCGTTATGCCTGTTGTCACAGAGGATAACGAGCTTGCGGGTCTCTTTGATGATGCAGGCCCTGAGTATAATAATCCTACTATAATGAAGCACTCTAATAATAGCGGCCAAGTATTCAGCGTGCAAGAAAATGAAAATAGCAATAGTCCTGTAGATGAACAATATAAGTTGCCGGAAAGTTGGAATGTGCTGACTATGATGCCGGCAACCTCAGAAGATGACGGAATTCAGAGTGCTTATCCCAGTTGGGTAGCGATTATAAAAGATGGGTCTGAATATAAGTTGTTGTATTTTCAATGGATGACGGGGGTATATTCTTATTATAGCAAAATAGGTAACTCATTCTTTAAAGTATATAACCTCGAAGGTTTGACAGGATTCACAGATATAGCGGTGTTTAACAATAAAAAGTATGCGGTAATTGCCAACGGAAACGATTTGTATTATTTCCAATATGGGGTAGGAACCGGAGCGACATTGAAGAAACTTCATACATTTGATTCTCCTGTGAAGTCATTGGATTCAAATGATATTTATTCTTCTACCGACGGTGGTAGCGCTGCTGAGAAATGGCAGCCGGAGCATAACGGACAGTTAGGTGTCGCTTTGGAAGATAATACATTCTGCATTTACGAAGTTTGGGAAACGGAAGATAATGAGGGAGTTGCTACGGATGTGAAGATTAATCAACTGTTTCCCGACCCGGCAAATCCTGTAAATAATAACTTTGGTAAGATCGTAGACGTTCTTTATAAATATGGTTCTGCTAGAGAATTTCTAGAATTTACATATTAAAAAGAAGATTATCAAAACACGATATGGGATATAAGTTAGGAATACTTTTGGTTTTGTTTGCTGGCGGTTTGGCTACTATAGCCAAATCCCAGCAACAGGCTAATTACGAGCTTGCAGAGCAATTCAACGCTTTTACTGCGGGAGGAAAACTCTCCCAAAACAGTTTTGGCTTTCAGCCTCGTGAGATTAACGATACGGATAATTTTTGGTTTGAATACCGAACGTCAGCCGGAAAATTTTATTATTATGTGACTCCGGATAAAGGGAAACAGGAACTGCTGTTCAATAACGACGAAATGGCAATGGCACTATCGGAGCTGACAAGAGAGAGGATCGACCCAAAAGATTTGAAGTTTTACGATTTGACGTTTTCCAAAGATCAGAAGTCATTCATCTTTGAGTACGGAAGAAAAGCTTATGAGTATAATCGAATCACTCGCAAACTGAAAGAGGTGGAGAAAAAGCAAGTAAAGGATAAGTATTATTCTTTTGACACAGGGTACTCTCCCGATAAGAAATATATCTTGTATGCTAAGAACCACAATCTGTACGTAAAGGGAAACAAAGAGTTAGGAGTAGATACCACTGAGGTGCAGCTCACTTTCGACGGAATGCAGTATCATTCGTATGCCAGCAAGTATTATGATTTCTATCCCGATATGGAGATGTCCACCAATGCACGTTGGTGTAATGACAGCCGTCACGTTTATTTTGTAATGGAGGACGAACGGAAGTTGCATGATTTTTGGGTGATTAATTCTCTTTCGGATAAACCGGAACTTGTGAAGTACAAATATGAATTTCCCGGTGACAGGTATGTGACACAGTATGAACTGATTGTTATTGACGTGGTGGAGAAAACGGCCCGTAAGGTGAATATCTCCAAATGGCCTGACCAATACATCATGGTATTTTCTTCATCTTCTAAAGGCGATTTGCTTTTCGTTGAGCGTACAAAGCGCACATGGGACGAAGTGGATGTCTGTTCTGTGAATACCTCTACATTAGAAGTCAAAGAACTGATTCACGAGGTAGACAAGCCTTACCGTGACGTGCATGCTCGCAGCGTGGAAGTGCTGAATGACGGAAAAGATATCCTGTTCCGTTCTGAGCGTACGGGTTGGGGGCATTATTATCATTATGACGGAAATGGGAATTTGAAAAATGCCATTACTTCCGGAGCATGGGTGAGTGGGCATATTGTTGCTATCGACACATTAAAGCGTGAGATTTATTTCTATGGATATGGGGGGGATCCGAAGATGGATCCTTGTTATTATCAATTGTATAAATCTCATATAGATCGTGAAGGAGTCACTCAGATAACTAAAGAAGATGCTCAGCATCAAGTACACTTTTTAAAATCCCGGCGCTATTTTATTGACTCGTTTTCGAGGGTGGACATGGAGCCACGGACACTATTGAAAGATAATACCGGTAAAGTGATTTTAGAGTTTCCCAAACCTGATTTAGCACAGGTATATGCTGAAGGTTGGAGAAAGCCCGAACGTTTTGTAGTGAAGGCTGCTGATAATGTTACAGACTTGTATGGAGTGATGTGGAAGCCGTCAAACTTTGATCCGGAGAAGAAATATCCGATTGTCTCAATTGTTTATCCTGGTCCTTACTATGGTTTTGTGCCTACTAATTTCACTTTGGACAATAGTTATTGTACCCGTATGGCGCAACTCGGTTTTATCGTCATTACTGTAGGTCACAGAGGAGATACTCCCATGCGTGGAAAGGCGTATCATCGTTATGGTTATAGTCGTATGCGAGACTATCCGCTTGCGGATGATAAATATGCTATTGAGCAACTAGCGCAATGTCATTCGTTTATTGATATCAATAGAGTAGGTATTTACGGGCATTCTGGTGGTGGACTTATGGCTGCAGCTGCCATTTGTACATATCCCGACTTTTATAAAGCTGCTGTTTCTTGTTCAGGAAACCATGATAACAGTATCTTTAACCGTGGTTGGGGAGAGTGTTACAACGGCGTGAAAGAAGTAGAAAAAGTAGTAAAAGACAGTTTGGGGAATGAGACGAAAGAGTATGAATACAAGTTTAGTGTAAAGTCAAATGCAGAGATTGCCAAGAATCTGAAAGGACATTTGATGCTTGTCACCGGAGATATGGATAAGAATGTGAATCCAGCACATACATATCGTATGGCTCAGGCTTTGATTGAAGCCGGAAAGGATTTTGATATGCTGGTGATTCCGGGTGCCGGTCATGGATATGGTTCTGCTGATAAGTATTTTGAAAAGAAAATGTACCGTTTCTTCGCTAAACATTTGCTGGGTGATACTCGTGCGGATTATTGGGGAGACATTAATCGCAACAAATAAGACAATAGATAAGATTTTATGAAAAACTCTCTCTTTAGATATGTGTGTCCGTTGGTTGCATTGTTGATATGCAGCTTTGTCGGTGCACAGCAGAAAGCGAATTATAAGTTAGCGGAGAAGTTCCGTCTGTTGGAGCAGAATCCTATAACAAAATATTCTACAGAAGTCAGGCCGACGTTTATTAACGATACGGATTGTTTTTATTATTCGTTTACTACACGTGAAGGAAAGAAGTATTATTATGTAAATCCGAAGAAAAAGGAAAAACGTCTCCTGTTTGATACGGCTGAATTATTGAGTAAAATTGCGGCATATACCAAGAAAGCCTATTCTTCGGCAGACCCATATCTGTCTTTCACTTTCATGAAGGATAACGAAACAATTCGTATTGATTTTGACCGTGGGCTTTATACATACAACATTCATACGAAAGTGTTGAAACAGCTTAATGAGAAACCATCTTATGGAAATAGTGATCCGTATTGGATGAAATATTCGCCGGATAGTCTTTACTTTCTTTATGCCAGCAAGGATAATTTGTATTTTGTCGGGAATCAGAAGAAAGGACAAGATACTATTCCTGTACAACTGACAACGGACGGTGAACCGAATTATACATTTAACCGTGAAGATGAGGGCATGATGGAAGGACGCTTCGGGGCTGAGTCCGCTCATTGGATTCCGGGTAGCCATCGTTTTTATGCAGTTCGTGAGGATAACAGGAAAGTGCGTGATTTATGGTTAATCAATTCGTTGTCTACTCCATATCCGACACTGAAAACTTATAAAGCCGAACTGGCGGGCGATAAACATGTCACCCAATATGAATTATTGATTGGAGATGTTGATACCCGTGAAGTGAAAAAAATTGATATTAATCGCTGGCCTGATCAGTATATTGACGTATTATATATTTCGAAAGACGGGAAACGTTTGTACTTCCAACGCTATAACCGCCCATGGAACCAGTCGGATATCTGCGAAGTAGACGTAGAAACCGGAAAAGTGCGCGTGGTGATTCATGAAGAAAACAAACCGTATCTCGATTATCAGATGCGTAATGTCTCTTTCTTGAATGACGGAAAGGAAATTCTGTTCCGTTCCGAACGTAACGGTTGGGGACACTATTACCTGTATGACACGGCAACGGGAAATCTGAAGAACCAACTGACTGATGGAACGTGGGTAGCCGGTCCGGTTACCAAGATTGATACTATCGGGCGTAAGATGTATTTCTATGGTTATGGTCGGGAAAAAGGTATTGATCCTTATTACTACATCCTTTATGAAGCTCAATTGGATCGTCCAAATGCTGTTCGTTTGTTGACTCCGGAGAATGCGTCACATGATGTCAGTATCTCTCCGTCTTACCGATATATGGTAGATTCCTATTCTACCGTTTCGCAGGAACCGGTGAATGTGGTTCGTAACCGGAATGGAAAGGTAATCATGACGTTGGAAAAGCCCGATTTGCAGCCTGTCTATGAGATGGGATGGAAAGCGCCGGAACGCTTTAAGGTAAAAGCTGCCGATGGAGTGACCGACTTGTATGGCGTGATGTGGAAACCTGCCGATTTTGACTCGACAAAGGTTTATCCTATCATTTCTAATGTTTATCCGGGACCGTTCTTTGAATATGTGCCGACACGTTTTACGATTAGCGATGTTTATAACACCCGCCTGGCTCAACTGGGATTCATTGTAATAACCGTAGGTCACAGAGGCGGCACTCCGATGCGTGGAAAGGCTTATCATACCTACGGATACAACAATATGCGTGATTATCCGTTGGCGGATGATAAATATGCTATCGAGCAACTGGCTGCCCGTTATCCGTTTATTGATGCTACCAAAGTTGGTATTTACGGACATTCTGGTGGGGGATTTATGTCGGCTGCCGCCATTTGCACTTATCCCGATTTCTATTCGGCTGCCGTTTCATCGGCTGGTAATCATGACAACCGTATTTATAATAAAGGTTTTGTAGAGATTCATTTCGGTGTGGATGAGAAGGTGAAAACGACTAAAGACAGTTTGGGAGTAGAAAGCACGACGTATGATTATAGTGTCCGTGTACGTCCGAATCAGGAGTTGGCAAAGAATTATAAGCACGGCTTGCTGCTGTTTACCGGTGCGATGGATAAGACTGTGAATCCGGCTAACACATTGCGTCTGGTGGATGCGTTGATTAAGGCAGATAAGGATTTCGAGATGTTTGTATTGCCGAAATGTACACATGGATTCTTCGGTGAGTCCGAGGACTTTTTCGAACATAAGATGTGGCGTCATTTTGCCCGCTTGCTGTTGCATGACAACTCGGCAGATTCTGATGTCGATTTGAATAAGGATATGATTAAAGATGACAGGAGAAGATAAGATGAACCGGATATTTGTACATATAGGGATTATAGCGGGCTTGTTGTTGGGTGGAAGCTTGTCTGTTGAGGCTCAGAAGAGGTCGTTGGATATAGAAGCGTGTACATCTTGGAAACGTATTGATGCGCCGGATATTTCACCGACAGGCAGGTGGGTGACTTACCGTATATCGTTGATGGAATATAATCCGGATAGCAAGGAAGAAAAACCTCTGCATTTATTCGATTCCCGTACGCGGAAAGAAATATTGTTGAATGGTGATATAGAGCGCCTGGAATTTTATAATAACGATCAGGGAGCTTTTTATCGGCAGGCGGACTCAGCAGGAGTAATGAAGACGTTCTTGTTGTCATTGCCTTCGGGAGTAAAGGCCGAATGGAAACATAAAGAGGCTTTTCGCCCTGTAGAAGGGACTCCTTACTCAATCTCTGTAACTAACGTGCCGAAAGATACGGTGAATCATGTCCCGGCTTTTAACAGGCTGGTGGTACGTCATTTGAAGACAGAAGTTGCTTTTCATATTGACAGTATCGGCTATCATACATTGTATGACGGTGGACGTTCTATTCTTTTCATTCGTAGAAAGTCAGGCGGGAACGAGCTATGTTATGGTCCTTTAGCCGGTCCATATAAGACTCTTTATCAGAGTTCTGTAAAGAGTGAACCCTCTTCTTACAGTTTTAATGAAAAAGAGATGACCGGGGAGTTTAGCGTAAATGATTCTTTGTGGTATGCTTTCTCATTAAAGAAGCCGGGTTGTAACTTACTTTTTGACCGGAAAGAGATTGTTTTACCTGAGGGAATGGCTGTCGGACGCATTGACTTGTCTAAAAGCCATAATTTTCTGATACTTGAACTTCGGGACTCACAGCAGATTTCACGTAGAAGGGAAGAACCGGAGAAGAAACCGGACAAGAGCTTTGAATTGGAGTTGTGGACATGGAACGAAATGGAAGTTCCGACTTTACAAAGGGGCGGACGTTATAGGCAGGATAAGTCGGTGACGTATATTTATGATATTTCTTCCAAGAAGCTTACTGAAATTGCCCCGTCTACCGTAGATTTACTCTTACCATCGGGAGCAGAGAAATTGGATTATGTGCTTTACACGGACGAATCTCCTTATAAGACGCAACGTGAGTGGCTGGACCGGTTGCCGTTCGATGTGTATTCGGTGAATGTGCATACGGGTGCGAAACAACTGATCGGACGTAACTATCGTACTGCTCCGAAATGGTCGATGAATGGCAAGTGGGCGGTAATGTATGATCCGATTGCCCAAGTCTGGAATAAGTTTGATGGTGCTACCGGTAAGGTCGTTAATATATCTGATGCTATCGGTTATCCGATGTTCGTGGAAAGTTATGATAAACCGGCTCCTGCCCCCGCTTATGGAATAGCAGGGTGGACGGCTGACGGGAATAATGTCTTTCTGTACGATGCATATGACTGGTGGAAGGTTGATTTGACTGGAGAACGTCAGCCGGAGTGCCTGACTAAAGGGTATGGTCGCAAGCATGGCAAATCTATTCGTAAAATGACGAGCAATATAGATAAGGATGTTTTTCAGAAAGACGAAACTGTCATTGTCAGCCTTTGGGATAAAGACACGATGGATGAGGGTGTCTATCAGCTTGATATGAAAGGACGTCTGAAGAAGCTGATGGAAGGGAATTATGTATATACCATACACCGTTTCTCTGACAATCATAAGTATTGTGTTTGGAATCGTCAGAATGTATCGGAATTTCGGGATTTGTGGTGGAGCAAAGCAGACTTTTCAAATCCGGTCAGAGTAACGGATGCCAACCCTCAACAGGCGGATTATAAATGGGGTACAGTCAAACTGGTGAAGTGGACCAATTACGAGAATAAGGAAAATAAGGGATTGCTTTACTTGCCTGAAGATTATGCTCCCCAAAAAGAATATCCGGTGCTGGTACAGTTTTATGAAACCCATTCCGGTGAGCTGAATATCTATCATGCACCTTTGCTGAGCAGTGCGTTAGGAGATCCTGTATATTTTGCCAGCAATGGTTATATTGTGTTTATGCCGGACGTGCATTTCACGGTTGGGACTCCCGGCCAGAGTTGTTATGATGCTGTGGTTAGCGGAACAAAGTACTTGATAGAGCAGGGGATAGCGCATCCCGGGAAAATTGGTTTGCAGGGACATAGCTGGTCCGGTTATCAAACATCCTATTTGGTGACAAAGACAGATATTTTCACCTGTGCCAATATTGCGGCTCCTATCACCGATATGGTTACCGGCTATTTGGGAATTCGTAATGGAAGTGGGCTGCCGCGCTATTTTATGTACGAAGAGACACAGAGCCGGATGGGAAAGACCTTATGGGAAGCGAAAGATAAGTATTTGGCTAGTTCTGCAATTCTGGAAGCAGACAAGATACATACACCTTTATTGATATTGCATAATGACCAGGATGAGGCTGTTGCGTATGAACAAGGTCGTGCTCTTTATTTAGCTATGCGCCGCCTGCAACGTCCGGCATGGTTATTGAATTACAAAGGTGAAGGGCATTTTGTAATGGGCAGAGGTGCTCAGAAAGACTGGACTATCCGGATGATGCAGTTCTTCGACTATTACCTGAAAGGAACCAAAGAGCCGCGTTGGATGAAGGAGGGTATTCATCTGAGAGAACGTGGCATTGACCAAAAATATGATTTACTAGAAAAATAAATGAAATGAAGAAACTATTAATTACAGCTATGACTCTGTTCTGCTTTGCGTTCAGCAGCTACGGACAGGGCAAAGTGGAGAAACAAATTATTGGTAAATGGTGCAATCCTTATACCTACAAGTCTACAGGTGAATTCAAAGGATTTGAATTCAAAAAAGGAGGAAAATGCTCTGCTGTCAATATCCCTTCTTTAGATTTAAAGACTTGGAAGATTGATAAAGACGGCTATTTGATTATTGAAGGATTCAGCAAGGAAGACAATGGAAAAACGGAAGTGTATAAGACACGTGAACGCATCGGAAAGCTGACAACTGATTCATTGGAACTGGTTACACAGGACGGACCACCGAGATTAGCTTTCCTGTATCTGAATACGAAATCAATCAAGAAATTGGTGACTCCGGAAGTAGCTCCCGACAAGAAGAAATAAATCTCTCTCTTAAATAATTTAGTGTTAATATTAGCATTACGTTGCTAATGAAGGCGCCCCGTCGTATTGGTTACGATGGGGCGTTTTTTTCATTATATGTTATAGTATATCTGGATGAATCGTCAACAGGATATAGCTTATAGCTGTCGTACCGCCAATGCCTTATTTTCTGCCGCTTCCATAATTTCCCGTTCTCCAGGGCCTTTATCGTTTATACCGCAAAGATGGAGTATCCCGTGAATAATGACACGATGTAGTTCATCGTCATAGGATGCACCGAATTGCTTTGCATTGGTGCGTATCGTATCCAAGCTGATGAACAAATCGCCTGATAAACGGTCGCCCTCGCAATAGTCGAAGGTAATGATATCTGTATAATAATCGTGTTGTAGATATTGGCGGTTTACTTCCAGTATTTTCTCGTCGGAACAAAAGATATAGGCGATTTCACCGAGTCTTTTTCCATAGGAAGCGGCTACGGCTTTTATCCATTCCGTAGTCTCACGTTTTTTGATATCAGGCATCTTGACGCCTTCTGTTTGATAAGTTACAGCCATAATTGAATGTTATGATTTAAAAGAAAAATAAATAACTGATTAAGATAGCGGCTATGATACCGGAGAAATCGGCGATTAAGCCGCAAGTTACCGCATTGCGGGTTTTACTGATACCTACACTGCCGAAATAGACAGCCAGAATGTAGAAAGTGGTATCCGAAGCTCCGCGTACTACACAACTCATACGTCCTACAAATGAATCGGGCCCCAGTTCTTTCATCGTATCAATCATCAATCCGTTTGCACCGCTTCCACTAAGTGATTTCATTAGTGCCGTAGGCAATGCACCTACAAAGCTGGTATCCACTCCACACAATCCTACTACATAACCGATTCCACCCACTAAGTAGTCCATCGCTCCCGAAGTGCGGAATACAGCGATACCTACAAGGAAAGCCACCAAATAGGGAATGATACGCACAGCCGTGGTAAAACCTTCTTTAGCCCCTTCCACAAAAGAATCATAGACATTGATTTTCTTTCTGATCCCTGTTAGAATAAACAGGATGATAACACCGAACAGAATGATGTTGGCTATCAGTGTGGAGTAAGTTCCCATTTCCTCACGGGAGACACTGATAAACAGATAAATCAATCCGGAAAAGAAGAGGCAGACTACACCCATCAATATCAGAATCGGCTTATTGATTAAGTTTATCTTCTGGGCAATGCTGACAGCTATAACTCCCACCAAAGTAGAAATGAAAGTACTTAGCAAAATAGGGATAAACACGTCTGTCGGTTGCGCAGCCCCCATTTGTGCACGATATACCATGATACTGATAGGGATAAGAATCAGTCCCGAAGTATTGATGACTAAGAACATAATCATCGGATTGGAAGCCGTGTCTTTCTTCGGATTCAGCTCCTGCAATTCTTTCATTGCTTTCAGTCCCATCGGAGTGGCGGCATTATCCAGTCCGAGCATATTGGCGGACATATTCATAAAGATAGACCCCAGTACAGGATGCCCTTTAGGAATATCCGGGAACAAACGGCAGAGTACCGGACTCAAGAAACGTGCCAATGCACTGATTAATCCACTGTTCTCGCCGATTTTCATAATACCCAGCCAAAGGGCTAATACTCCGGTAAGCCCGAGAGAAATCTCAAAAGCTGTCTTTGAAGAGTCGAATGTCGAGTTCATGATAGCGGTGAATATCTCCGTATCTCCCAGGAAAATCACTTTTGCGAGGGCGATGACGAAGGCTATAAGGAAGAAAGCTATCCAGATATAATTTAGAACCATAGTCGATTGCGTGTATTATAGATTTATATATATCATATATACGATATATATCGTGCAAAAGTAATATTTTATAGTTGCTTTTCATGCTACCGGGCTTTTTTTATTCATCTTTCTTATATTGAAAATGAATGTATTTCTCTATCTTTGTCTCCTACTTTCGAGAAATAAATGGAACAAGAAGATTTTAACATACGCGAACATCAGCTAACTTCAAAGGAACGGGATTTTGAGAATGCACTCCGCCCGTTGAGCTTTGAGGACTTTAGCGGACAGGATAAGGTGGTGGAGAACCTTCGCATTTTTGTGAAGGCGGCACGCTTGCGTGGCGAGGCACTAGACCATGTCCTGCTTCATGGCCCTCCCGGCTTGGGAAAAACAACTCTTTCGAATATTATCGCCAATGAACTGAATGTCGGCTTTAAAGTGACTTCCGGTCCGGTACTCGACAAACCGGGTGACCTGGCAGGTGTACTGACCAGTCTCGAACCGAATGACGTGCTTTTTATTGATGAAATTCATCGTCTGTCACCGGTAGTGGAAGAGTATCTTTACTCTGCCATGGAAGATTATCGCATTGATATTATGATTGATAAGGGGCCTTCGGCACGTAGTATTCAGATTGATTTGAATCCTTTTACGTTAGTGGGTGCCACTACACGCAGCGGCCTGCTAACGGCTCCGCTTCGTGCACGTTTTGGTATTAACCTGCATTTGGAATATTACGATGATGATATCTTGAGTAACATTATCCGTCGTTCCGCATCCATCCTGGATGTACCCTGCTCGGTGCGTGCAGCATCGGAGATTGCTTCCCGCAGTCGTGGAACACCGCGTATTGCCAATGCTTTGCTTCGTCGTGTACGCGACTTTGCGCAGGTGAAAGGTTCCGGATCTATTGATACGGAAATCTCCCAGTTTGCGTTGGAAGCATTGAATATCGACAAATATGGTCTGGACGAGATAGACAACAAGATACTTTGTACCATCATAGACAAGTTTAAAGGCGGCCCTGTGGGACTGACAACCATTGCAACCGCTTTGGGTGAAGACGCGGGAACCATTGAAGAAGTATATGAACCTTTCCTCATAAAAGAAGGATTTATGAAGCGTACTCCCCGTGGTCGTGAAGTGACGGAACTTGCTTACAAGCATTTGGGACGTAGCCTGTATAACAGTAATCAGAAAACGTTATTTAATGATTAATATAAGGTTAATGTAAAGTTAGCAGAATGTTAATATAAAGTTAGTGTAAATTAGTAGTAAGTCATATCTCATTAGGGGAATCTCCGAGAGTTAATAGTCGGTAGTATTCCCATTCTCCTCCTTCTGGAAGGAGGAGTACCCGTAGGGGGAGGTGGTAGGTGAATACATAAAACAAATGATCTATGCACGATACAATGAATAAGTCTGAACTGAAATCAGTTCGAAAAGATTTAAGAAATGGGGGCACCTCTGCCGAAGCCACTCTTTGGAAACTAATCAAAGGAAAGCAAATTGATGGACTTAAATTTCGTCGGCAGCAGAGTGTCGGTCCTTATATTTTAGATTTCTATTGTCCGCAATTCCGATTGGGTATAGAATTGGACGGAGAAGTACATTCTACTTCGGCGGCAATGGATTATGCGGATACTCGTGCACGTTTCCTGTTTAATGAGAAGGGTATATGGGTCATTCGGTTTGAGAATAGGGTGGTATTTGAGAATCCTTCGCAAATAGTGGAGGAGATTCGAGAGGCTGTGAGGAAGAGGAGAGGGAATCCTACCACCTCCCCCTGCGGGGACTCCTCCTTCCAGAAGGAGGAGAGTGGAGATACTACCGGCTGTTCGATATTAATCGCTAATCATTCGTCCGTTAATCACTAATCATTATCTGCATGGCTGGACTAAAATCATTAGCAAAAGATACTGCAATTTATGGGTTGAGTAGCATTGTCGGACGATTCCTCAACTATATGCTGGTACCGTTGTACACGGCTGTTTTACCGGCTTCTACGGGGGGATATGGAGTCGTATCCAATGTATATGCTTTTACGGCTTTGATGCTGGTACTGCTTACATTCGGTATGGAAACCGGATTCTTCCGCTTTGCCAATAAATCGGGAGAAGATCCGATGAAGGTATATGCCAACTCTCTGCTTTCGGTAGGCGGGGTATCGTTGATTTTCGTTCTTCTCTGCCTGTTGTTCCTACAGCCGATCTCCAGTCTGCTGGATTACGGTAACCATCCGGAATTTATAGCGATGATGGCTGTTGTAGTGGCTTTAGACTCTTTTCAGTGTATTCCTTTCGCTTATCTACGCTATAAAAAACGACCGATAAAGTTTGCGGCTATCAAACTGCTTTCCATTGTTGGCGGAATCGGGCTGAACCTGTTTTTCTTACTGTTATGCCCCTGGCTGAATATACATTATCCGGAAACTGTCTCATGGTTCTATGACCCCGATTATCTGATAGGCTATATCTTTATCAGCAACCTGATAGTCTCCGTTGCCCAGATGTTCTTCTTTATCCCTGAACTGAGAGGGTTTGCCTACAAACTGGATAGGGCATTGCTGAAACGTATGGTTGTTTATTCCTTCCCGGTACTGATTCTCGGCTTGGTCGGTATTCTGAATCAAACGGTGGATAAGATGATTTATCCGTTCCTTTTCGAAGACCGGCAGGAAGGATTGGTGCAACTGGGCATTTATGCGGCTACCAGTAAAATAGCCATGGTGATGGCTATGTTTACACAAGCCTTCCGCTATGCTTACGAGCCGTTTGTATTCGGCAAGGCTCGTGAAGGGGACAACCGGAAAATGTATGCGGCTGCGATGAAGTATTTCCTTATCTTCTCGTTATTGGCTTTCCTTGCCGTAATGTTCTATCTTGATTTGTTGCGTTATCTGGTTGCGAAAGGATATTGGGAAGGTTTGGGAGTCGTGGCTATTGTGATGCTTGCGGAAATCTGCAAAGGCATCTATTTCAATCTCTCCTTTTGGTATAAACTGACGGACGAGACACGTTGGGGGGCTTATTTCTCCCTGATAGGTTGTGCTATAATCGTAGTGATGAATATTATGTTCGTTCCTACTTACGGTTATATTGCTTCTGCCTGGGCTTCCGTTGCCGGATATGGAGTAATTATGCTGCTGTCTTATTGGATGGGACAGAAGAAGTATCCGATTCAATATGATTTGAAAAGCCTTGGACTTTATGTGCTGCTTGCAGCGGTACTCTATGTGATTGGAGAACAAGTGCCAATCTCCAATCTTGTACTTCGCCTTGCTTTCCGCACAGTGCTTTTGTTGTTGTTTGTAAGTTATATTATCAAGCGGGACTTGCCTTTGAGCCAGATTCCTGTTATTAACCGATTTATAAAAAAGAAATAAACATGAAGACAGATGAGCGTAATAAATTTGCCATCAAGTCCTTTCTGAATGAATATCTGGACTTGAAAAAGGATAAGGATAACGAACTGGCAACAGTCGATTCCATCCGTAAAGGAGTAGAATTCAAAGGTGCTAACTTATGGATTCTTATCTTCGCCATCTTTATGGCATCACTTGGATTGAATGTGAACTCTACCGCCGTCATCATTGGTGCCATGTTGATCTCTCCATTGATGGGGCCTATCATGGGTGTGGGGTTATCTGTCGGGCTGAATGACTTCGAACTGATGAAACGCTCTTTGAAGAGCTTCCTTATAACGACAGCTTTCAGTGTGACGACAGCAACCATTTTCTTTCTTCTTGCCCCTATTGCCGGTTCACAATCAGAATTGCTGGCACGCACATCGCCTACTATTTATGACGTATTCATCGCATTATTCGGTGGTTTGGCGGGTGTTGTAGCCCTTTCTACTAAAGAAAAAGGGAACGTGATTCCGGGCGTTGCCATCGCTACCGCATTGATGCCGCCGCTTTGTACGGCGGGATACGGATTAGCGTCAGGTAATCTGATCTATTTTCTCGGAGCTTTCTATCTGTATTTTATCAACTCTGTATTCATCAGTCTGGCTACCTTCCTCGGAGTTCGCGTGATGCACTTCCAACGGAAAGAGTTTGTAGATAAGACCCGTGAGAAGACAGTACGTAAATATATCATCCTGATTGTGATTCTGACGATGTGCCCGGCTGTCTATCTGACGTTCGGTATCATTAAAAGTACCTTCTACGAAGCTGCTGCCAATCGGTTTATTTCTGAACAATTAGGATTTGAGAATACACAGGTACTTGACAAGAAGATCAGTTATGAACATAAGGAACTTCGTGTTGTTCTGATTGGGTCTGAAGTGCCGGATGCTTCCATTTCCATAGCTCGTAGCAAGTTGAAAGAGTATAAGCTCGAAGATACCAAGCTTATTGTATTGCAGGGTATGAATAACGAAGCGGTGGATGTCTCTTCTATCCGTGCCATGGTGATGGAAGATTTCTACAAGAACAGCGAACAGCGTCTCCAAGAGCAGAAAGTGAAGATATCCCAACTGGAGACAACGCTCGAACAATACAGGACGTACGATGCGATGAGCCGTACGTTAGTGCCCGAATTGAAGGTGCTTTATCCTACTGTCACTACACTTTCTATCGCTCATTCGCTCGAAGTGCGGGTAGATTCGATGAAAGCAGATACAGTGACACTGGCTGTTCTGAAATTTACCAAACATCCGTCCACAACAGAAAAACAAAAAATCAGCGAATGGCTGAAAGCCCGTGTAGGAGCCAAGCAGTTGCGACTGATTACAGAATAATGAATCTAAAAATAAGAACATGAAATTCAGACTAACCGCCATCGTACTTCTCTCTATCTGTCTCTCGAAAGCTTTTGCCGACGAGGGAATGTGGTTGTTGGGAAATCTCAATAAGAACAAGCAGACGGAACAAGTGATGAAACAACTTGGCTTGCAGATGCCTGTAAAGAAACTATATGACCCGAAGAAACCATGTCTTGCAGATGCTGTTGTCAGCTTTGGCGGCTTTTGTTCGGGAGTCGTTGTTTCCGAAGACGGCTTAGTGTTTACCAACCATCATTGCGGATTCAGTAGTATCCAGCAACATTCTTCAGTGGAGCACGACTATCTGAAAGATGGTTTTGTGGCACGTAGTCTTGAAGAAGAACTGCCGAATCCGGAGTTGTATGTTCGTTTCCTGCTTCGTACGGAGAATGTGACCAAACGGGTATTGTCCGCTGCCAAACATGCTAAAACGGAATCAGAACGCCGGGTAGCTGTCGATTCTGTCATGAATGTAATCGGCATGGAGATTTCGGAAAAGGACTCCACATTGACCGGGATAGTAGATGCTTATTACGCAGGAAATGAATTCTGGCTTTCTGTTTACAGGGATTATAATGATGTCCGTCTGGTATTTGCTCCCCCTTCTTCGGTCGGAAAATTCGGATGGGATACGGATAACTGGATGTGGCCGCGTCATACCGGTGATTTTAGCGTATTTCGTATCTATGCTAATAGCAAGAACGGTCCGGCGGATTATTCTCCGGAAAATGTCCCGTATCGTCCCGAATATGTAGCTCCTATCTCTTTGGATGGATATAAGAAAGGCTCGTTCTGCATGACGCTTGGTTATCCGGGAAGCACAGAGCGTTATCTTTCTTCGTATGGCATTGAGGAAATGATGAATGGCATCAATCAGGCCATGATTGACGTGCGTGGAGTAAAACAGGCTGTTTGGAAGCGGGAAATGGATCGCCGTCCGGATATCCGTATCAAATATGCCTCAAAATATGATGAAAGCTCCAATTACTGGAAGAATAGCATCGGAACGAATAAAGCTATCAAACATCTGAAAGTCTTGGAAAAGAAACGTATTGCTGAGGCTGCACTCCGTGAATGGATTCAATCGCACCCGTCAGAACGGGAAAAACTCCTTCGTTTATTCTCTTCTTTGGAATTGGATTATAGCAATCGCCGCGAGACAAACCACGCTTTGGCTTATTTCGGCGAGGCGTTTATTAATGGTCCTGAATTGGTTCAGCTTGCCCTTGAAATCCTGAACTTCGACTTTGAGGCAGAAGAAAAACAGGTAGTAAGCCGCATGAAGAAACTATTGGCAAAGTATGATAATCTTGACCTTTCCATTGATAAAGAGGTCTTTGCTGCCATGCTCAAGGAGTATCAGGAGAAAGTCGACAAGAAATATCTCCCCGCCATGTATCAGAAGATAGATACGCTTTACAACGGGAATATTCAAACTTATGTCGATTCTTTATACGCAACATCCCAAATAACTTCTCCAAAAGGCTTGAAACGTTTCCTGGAACGGGATACAACTTATAATCTGATTGAAGATCCTGCCGTTTCCTTGAGTCTCGACCTGATTGTGAAATACTACGAGATGAACCAAAGTATCTCCGAAGCTTCCGAGCAGATAGAGCAAGGCGAGCGGCTGTTCAATGCCGCCATGCGTCGCATGTATGCCGACCGTAATTTCTATCCCGACGCCAATTCTACCATGCGTTTGAGTTTTGGAACAGTGGATGGCTACTCACCTTTTGACGGAGCTACCTATGACTATTATACGACTGTAAAAGGCATATTCGAAAAGGTGAAAGAGCATGCCGGTGATATTGACTTTGCCGTCCAACCGGAGTTGCTGAACCTGCTTTCTTCCGGTGACTTCGGCAGATATGCCAATGAACAAGGCGATATGAGCGTTTGCTTCATCTCTAATAATGATATTACAGGAGGAAACTCCGGCAGTGCCATGTTTAACAGCAAAGGAGAATTGCTTGGCCTGGCTTTCGATGGGAACTGGGAAGCCATGAGCAGTGATATTGTTTTTGAACCCGATTTGCAACGTTGTATCGGAGTGGATGTCCGGTATATGCTCTTTATCATGGAGAAATACGGAAAGGCGGGAAATCTTGTACAAGAATTGAAAATAGCCCGATAAGATAGCTCATGTAGTCTTACATATGCATTTACTGGAATTATGCCCAGGGGAGAACGACCGTATGCCCCGGACTAATAAAAATAAGCCCAGGGTTCATCTCATGTGAGCCCTGGGCTAAACTTTGGTAATCCCCGGGCTGAATGGAAATCATTCCGGGAGATATATTAGTTAGAATCTTACTTCTTCGGTTTTCTGCGTGCCCATCCTTCTTCGCTGAAGTCAGGTTCCTTATCTTTGAAGAACTCCTGCCAGTCATCTTTCTTTTTCGGTCCGCGGGCATCCGAATATCCTCGTTCCGCACGGCTCGGTTTTTCTTTCTTTCCGGGTTTTGAACCTTTGGCAGACGCATCCTTAGATTTTCTGTCTTTATTCTCATAGCGTGGCGCACGTTCTTCTCCTTTACCGAATCGCTTACCGTCTTTGCGTTCTCCTGAACCGTTTTCGCGTCCTTTTCCGCCTTCCTCGCTGGATATTTCCACAACAACTTTGCGTCCGTTCCATTTCGCACGGCTTAGGGCTTTCACTACATTGATTGCTTCTTTTTCAGGCACTTCGAAGAAAGAGAAGTTCTGCATTAAGTCAATGCGTCCCAACTCGATGCGTCCGCGTGTGTTATTATTCAGCAAACCGATAAGGTCACTTGGGAAGAAACTGTCCGTTTTACCTAAATTGATAAATAAACGGTTGAAGCCCGGAGCAGCTTTCCGGCTTCTCTTTTCGAAGCCACCCTCTTTGCGGTCACCTCTTCCGGCACGTTCACCGCGGCTTTCACTTGTCGGTTGTTCTATTTCCGGGCGGTGACGGTAATACTCTGCGAAACGGTTGAATTCGTGCGAAACCATTCGTTTTATCAGGTCTTCCTTACTCAACCATTCCAGTTTACGATAGATTTCCGGCATGAAGTCCGCGATTTCTTCTTCGTTTACTTTTACTTTTTCAAGGTCATCAATAACCTTAATCAACTGCTTCTGGCAAATGCCTGCCGCAGTCGGCATCTCTCCGGCAATGAATTTCTTGCCGATGATTCGTTCTATTTCTCTTAACTTACCTCTTTCGCGGAGATTGATGATAGCGATAGAAGTACCGGTCTTTCCGGCACGTCCCGTACGTCCGCTACGGTGAGTGTAGCTTTCCGTATCATCAGGCAAGCCGTAATTGATAACGTGAGTCAAATCGTCCACGTCCAGACCGCGGGCAGCTACGTCCGTAGCAACGAGCAGTTGCAGATTACGGATACGGAACTTTTGCATAACAGCGTCCCGCTGCGCTTGTGAAAGTTCGCCATGCAGCGAGTCAGCATTGTAGCCTTCCTGCATTAATTTGTCGGCGATTTCTTGAGTTTCCTTACGGGTACGGCAGAAAATGATACCGTATATTTGCGGGTAGTAATCTACGATACGTTTTAGCGCCTCGTATTTATCTTTAGCCTGTACGGTGTAGACAACGTGTTTTACGTTGTTGGTACTTTCGTTCTTACGGCCGATAGTGATTTCTTTGGCATTGCGCAGGTAATTCTTTGAAATACGCGCAATCTCCGGGCTCATAGTAGCCGAGAAAAGCAATGTATTACGTTCCTGCGGCACATCAGCCAGGATAGCGTTGATGCTGTCCGTAAATCCCATGTTCAGCATTTCGTCTGCTTCGTCCATCACTACGTTGCGGATGGTAGATAAGGATACGGTTTTGCGTTCCATCAAGTCCAGCAAACGTCCGGGAGTGGCAACGATGATATGTACACCCCGTTTCAGGCTGCGTATCTGGCTGTCAATAGAAGAACCACCATATACAGGCAGCACCTTCAGTCCGTCAATGTATTTGGAATAATCGTTCAAATCTCCCGCTATCTGGAGACAAAGCTCACGGGTAGGGCAGAGGATAAGCGATTGTGGAATTCGATTCTTTACGTCAATCTGTTGGAGCAGGGGCAGTCCGAATGCGGCTGTTTTACCTGTTCCTGTCTGTGCAAGAGCTACTACATCATTATTTTCTCCTAAAAGGTACGGAATCACTTCCTCTTGTACCGGCATGGGATTCTCGTATCCCATTTCTTCAATTGCTCTACGTATCTCCGGAGAAACGCCAAGCTCTTCAAATGTCTTCATTAAATCTCTGTATATCTTTTATTTCGGGCACAAAGATAGAGAATAATTACGAATTATTAATTACGATTTGATATTTATTCCAGCAGGATACTGCGTAACTCTTCTATTTCTTCGGCAGAAAGTCCGATCCCTTTCTTCAGGTAGACTTGTACGCTTCCATACTCTGACTCAATCTGTTCCTTTGCGGCATTCAGAAAATCTTCCTTAGCCGAATAGATCGTCGTGATCGCTTCTTGCGAATTTGCCGGTAGTTGATAAGCATATTTTGAAGCCTTGGGGATATTGAAATAATCATTACTCAACCGGTAATCTGACATTATCATGTCTTCATTGACACCCAGGGCGGCAAGCAACAAGGCGGAAACGATTCCCGTGCGCCCTTTCCCCGATGTACAGTGAATCACAGCCGGATAGCAGTCACGATTGAGCAAAACAGAGAATAATTCTTTGAATTCCTTCTGATAGTTCATCACTAATTCACGATTCATCCGCTCCACCAGGCGATATATGGTATCGCTTTTTATTTTCTCTTCCTGAATCCCTTGTAGGATTTTATCCATATTTCCTGTCGGGATGGGAATATGCACAATCTTAAACTCATCATCATGTAGCTGCGGATAGTTATGCCGCTCTTCTTCGGCACGTAAGTCTATGATAGTCCGTATGCCCATATTCTTCAGTTCCCGACGCGAACAGGGCGGAATGCTATCTATCTGTGCAGAGCGGTAGAGCATTCCCCAACTGACTGATTTCCCTGTATCGACGGATTTATATCCGCCTAAATCACGGAAATTCTGGATACCGGGAATATTAATGTTGCGGGTAGCCACCTTGACCCTGTATTTATTATCGAACACCATCAAATAATAATAGCGTCGGGACGGGTCGTCAGTGACGATGGTCATCTTGCCGCTGGATATTTTGCTCATCGCTATGGGAGAGTCTTCGGGAATCAACTCGGGGGAAGTAGATGCATATACTCGTACCTGTCCTTTCAGTGCTGGTGCCGTTTCCCATTTAATCACGCAGTTTCCCACGTTGTTTTCTTCGCATACCACCGATATGGTCGGTTGTGTACCGGAGCAGGACGGGAGTACTAACAAAATGGTAAGCCAGCTAAACAGGTTCTTGTACATAGTTTCTTTGTCTGAGTGAATCATATACGCAAAGATAGGAATTACCGGAAGATATGGTAATTCCTTTGCGATAATTAGCCAAAGTTAATAGTAATTTACGAGCGGAGCCTTGTTTGTGACATGCCATATAGGTCTTATGAGATTAGGATAAATCGGTTATTGTGTATATATTTGCAAAATATTGGCTAAAAAGATAATCGCATACAAATGATTCAAAGAATAGTGTTTTTCATTATTACTTCGGCTGTTTATCCAGCGTTGTTTTATGTTATCGTTCCGTGGAGTAACTCATTCAAGGATTTTAGCGAATCAACGGATCCTGCCGGTGGGGGTATGGCGGCTGGTTTTTCATTCTATTACGGGTGCCTGTTTTCATTCATTATCTGGTTCGTGCTTTCAACCATACTCGCTCATTGGTGTGTGCGGGCATGGTGGATAGGTGTTTTCGCATTGATAGTGGGTGGTGTTGCCATTCCGGCAATAGAAGCTCATAAGAAGAATCAAGCAGACAATTTACTCTGTCCCTATAAAAGGTGCTATGAAAACGGCATAATTCGCGAAAAAGGATATTATATAGGACAAAGGAGTTCTGAGAATAAGCACGGCAAAATTACCGAATACTATCCGGATGGAACGGTAAAGTCTGTCAACACTTACGAAAGAGGTGTGCCGTCAGGTCCTTGCGAATCATACTACCTTGACGGCAAACTGATGGTAAAAGGTGGATATAAAGGTGGTGAGTGGGATAATGGAGAACTAATCGGAATCCAGGACGGAGACTGGATATACTATCGTAAAGACGGCAGTGTGGACGATGAACGTACCTACGCCGAAGGTAAACTGGTTAGTTCTAAAAACTATACTCTTTGCTTTGATTCGACAGGGGTGGTTTGTGTGATTGCCACAGGCAAACCGTTTACGGGGCAACTCGATAAGACCGGAATTGTTTATAAATATCTTTTCCCCAATCTGTATACCGTATTCGTAAACAATGGCCGGTTTGATGGGGATTTCTGCTCTTATTATACCACAGGGGATGAATTGACCGTCGCTGCAACGGCAACCTACGTCGATGGAGAACTTAATGGTCAACTCAAGATGTATAATCCTGACGGTCAGTTGATGAAAAGTGCGGTATATGTCAATGGAAAAATCGAAGGTAACTAAGTTATCACTTTATTACAATTGCTTCGACTTCTCCACAGCGCTGATAGTTGTTATATCGGCATGTACCTTTCTGCAAACTCCACCGAAACTGAATTGCTGAAACTACGGCAAACCTCGGCTGCGAAGTCTTTTCCGCACCGGATAATTTTATCCCATACTTCTTCGCTCAGATTATCCAGGTCGCGGTAGCGGACATCATATTTTAATAGTCCGTAAATCAGTCCTGCGTTAAAATTGTCACCTGCTCCGATGGTGCTGACAGCTTCCAGCGGCTCTATCGGATAATCTTTGTTGACCAGGTTGGTGCGCAGCGACACTTTCTCCCCGCCTGCGGTACAGACAAACCGGGGGCAGTAGAATTTGATTTTGTCCTTGTATATCTTATCCGCGTCCTGCATGCCGTACATATAGAGGAAATCTTCCAGTGAACCGCGCACAATGTCCGCATACTCCAGGTTTTCGATGATAGTCGGTGCCAGTTTCATTGCTTCATTCTTGTGCGAAGAGCGGAAGTTCGGATCATAATAGATAATGGCCTTTTTCTCCCTTGCCTGGTCGAGTAATTCGAGAATCTTTTCCCGTAATACCGGATTCAGGGCATAGTATGAACCTACCATGACAATATCATCCTCTTCCAAATTTGGAAACAGGACATCCAGGCGTTGCTTGGGGTAATCTTTGTAGAAAATATATTCGGCATCACTTTGTTCGTTGAGAAAAGCAAGGGATACCGGTGATTTACCGTCGGGGAATACATTCACATGATCCGTCGGGATATTATTCTCATGCATGAATTGCAGGATAATGTTCCCTACACGGTCATTGCCGGTTTCGCTGATGAAACCGACGTTTACTCCCATCCGTCCTAAGGATACGATGCCGTTGAACACAGAGCCTCCCGGTACGGCTGCGGAAGGCTGGTCACCTCGAAAGATGATGTCGAGGATAGTTTCTCCGATACCGATTACTTTTCGCATAGTGACCTTGATTTTTCGCCCAGATAACCGCCATGATGACGTTTTGAATATTCCTCTATGGTGAATTGGGTTTCCTTCATTGTCTGCACTACTAATATATCACCGATAACGGTCATGGCGGTGGTTGAGGTAGTAGGCGTCATTCCTAAAACGCAGACCTCAGCCGGCTTGCCGGTACTCAGGCAGACATCCGATTCGTGTGCCAGCGGGCTGTCGGGGTTTCCGGTAATAACGATAAACTTCAAGTCCGGATCCAGATTATGGGCAAGGCGTGTTAATTCTACGATTTCGCGTGTCTTGCCTGAATTAGAGATAAGCAGCAGTAAATCGTTCTTTTGTAAGATACCCAAGTCACCGTGTTGTGCCTCACTGGGATGCAGGAAAACGGATGGGATACCGGTGGAACAGAAAGTGGTAGCAATGTTCATTGCAATTTGTCCGGCTTTTCCCATGCCGGAAGTTACTAATTTCCCCTTTTTCTGATGTATTTGTTCTACAATCAGTTGTACGGCTTTCTCATAAGCGTCTGTTACAGGGATGTTGAGCACGGCTTGTGCTTCCTGTTGCAAAAGTTGTTTGATGGAGTCTATCATATAATCAGTTTATTTTTTCTTTCAATTCTTCCAGGGTGTTTGTTACTTCGTAATAGGTGGAAAAAGGCTGCCGGGCAAACCCTTTGTCTTCTAATGTTTTGAGTGCTTTCAACAGTTCGTCGTAGAAACCGTATTCATTGTAAAAGACCACCTTTTTATGATGGTATCCGATGGAAGCGGCGGCTATCACATGAAATATTTCATCCAATGTGCCCACGCCACCCGGCAATGCCACCAGTATATCCGATTTCTCGGTTATCACATCTTTCCGGTCACTTAGATTATGGGTGCGAATCACTTCGTCCAGGCAGTTGCTTACACTGCCTTTCTCTTCCAGTTTGGAAGGGACTACCCCGATGACTTTCCCGCCGTTCTCTTTCACAGCACGGGCTACGCATTCCATAAGTCCGAGGTTGGCTCCTCCGTAAATCAACGTTTTACCTGTTTTCCCCATCCATTCGCCGATTCGGCGGGCACTTTCAAAGTACATTTTGTCAATGTTTTCAGAGGCAGAACAGAATATTCCTATCTTTTCCATATACGTTGTAACTGTTATAGTCCACAAATATCTGCAATTTTCTATAAACAGCAATAAGTTTTATTGTATTTTTGTACCATAATTCAATAAGGAACCAGAAAACAATGCAATCTAACGTATATACACTCCCCAACGGCCTGCGTATTATCCATGAACCGACTCTCTCAAAAGTAGCTTATTGTGGTTTCGCCATTGATGCCGGAACGCGCGATGAGGCGGAGAACGAACAGGGGATGGCTCATTTTGTGGAACATCTCATCTTTAAAGGAACGGAGAAGCGAAAAGCCTGGCATATCCTCAACCGGATGGAGAATGTGGGCGGTGACCTGAATGCCTACACCAATAAAGAAGAAACAGTAGTCTATTCCGCCTTCCTGACTGAACATTTGGAGCGTGCACTCGAACTGCTGGGGGATATTGTATTCCATTCTACCTTCCCTCAGCACGAGATAGAAAAGGAAACGGAAGTCATTATTGACGAAATCCAATCATACGAGGATACTCCTTCGGAATTGATATTCGATGATTTTGAAGACATGATTTTCCGCAATCATCCGTTGGGAAGAAATATCCTGGGCAAACCGGAACTGTTACGGAGTTTCCGCACCGAAGATGTTCTTTCATTTACCCGCCGGTACTATCAACCGGGGAATATGGTCTTCTTCGTTCAGGGACAATACGACTTCAAGAAAATAATTCGCCTGGCGGAGAAATACCTGTCGGATATTCCCGCCGCGGAAGTGAATAATCACCGTGTACCCCCTCCACTTTATGTTCCTGAACATTTAACGATTGGCAAAGATACGCATCAGGCACACGTGATGATTGGTAGCCGTGGCTATAATGCCTATGATGATAAACGTACTGCCCTCTATCTGCTGAATAACGTTCTTGGCGGCCCCGGTATGAACAGCAAACTGAATGTGTCTCTCCGTGAGCGTAGAGGACTGGTTTATAATGTTGAATCCAACCTGACTTCTTATACCGATACAGGAGCTTTTTGCATTTACTTCGGAACCGATATCGAAGATATGGACACTTGCCTGAAATTGACCTATAAAGAACTGAAACGAATGCGGGACACGAAGATGACCTCTTCACAATTGGCGGCAGCCAAGAAGCAGCTTATCGGACAAATAGGAGTGGCATCCGATAATTTTGAGAATAATGCATTGGGAATGGCGAAAACATACCTGCATTACCATAAGCACGAATCGCCGGAGCTTGTCTTTAAACGTATAGAGACATTAACGGCAGAACAACTACTGGAAGTTGCCAATGAAATGTTTGCAGAAGAATACTTGTCTACGTTGATTTATAAATAATGTATGATACTGTCCTGACATGATAGAACCACTCATAAACCACTAATATTAAATTGACCATGAAAAACTTGACACGGAATGTTTGGATTTGCTTAGGTTTGCTGATGCTGCCTCTTGCCATGTCCGCGCAACAAAAGAAGAACTTTACCTATACATCGGCACAAGACCTTTTACTGGTGGGTAAAGCAACCACCGAAGGTGAATATTTCCATCGGGTAGACACCGCGAAGTACCATTCAATGCCGCCCAAGGTGAAGAAACTATTTACGAACTCTGCCGGTCTGGCTATTTCTTTTACTACGAATAGTCCGGTGATAAAGGCAAAATGGACTGTACCTGATAATCCGCAATTACCTAATCTGACGAGAGTCGCTCAGAAAGGGCTGGACTTATACATCAAGCGGGATGGAAAATGGCAGTTTGCAGGAGTAGGAATGCCGGGCGGCGTGACTACGGAAAGAGTACTTGTCGATAACATGGGTACTGAAGAAAAAGAATGTTTGCTGTACCTCCCTTTATATGATGAACTGAAAAGTCTTGAAATCGGAGTTCCTTCCGATTCGTATATACGCAAAGGACAGAATCCGTTCAAAGAAAAAATAGTAGTGTACGGGTCAAGTATCTTGCAGGGAGCATCTGCCAGCCGTCCCGGTATGGCTTACCCGTCCCGTTTATCCCGTAGCAGCGGATATAATTTTATTAATTTAGGATTGAGCGGTAACGGAAAGATGGAGAAAGAAGTTGCCGAAATGTTGGCGGATATAGACGCGGACGCCTTTATCCTGGATTGTATTCCCAATCCTTCTCCCAAAGAGATTACTGAACGTACTGTCGATTTTGTAATGACATTGCGCCAGAAACATCCGGATACTCCTATCATCGTGATACAGACATTGATCCGTGAAACGGGTAATTTCAACCTGAAAGCCCGTGAAAATGTGAAGCAGCAGAATGAAGCCATTGCCGGACAGATAGAAGTACTGCGTAAGAAGAACGTCAAGAACCTGTATTTCATCAAAGAGGACAGCTTTTTGGGTACAGATCATGAAGGAACCGTTGACGGGACTCACCCGAATGATTTGGGATTCGACAGAATGTTGAAGAAGTATAAACCGGCTATCGGCAAGATTCTGAAAATCAAGTTTACGGATGAATAACAGAAGCGAAGGATGAATCACAGAAGCGAGAGATGAATAACAGGAATAAAAGATGATGAAGAAAACAGAAAAAAGCTATCATAATGGAAAAACAATACTGATAGAAGCAGAAAGATAAAAGTAATAAAGGCCAACTCATGAGGGTGAGTTGACCTTTTTTGGTAAATGTGCTAAGTTATTCCTGAAAACAGTACTTGATAAAGCCTGTTGTCCTCTCGTAGGACATTTGATTATTTGACAGTGATACGCCGGATCAGATAGTTGACAGAACCTGCCACATACATCGTCTTACAGTCTTCCGAAATAATGATTTCATACGGTTGATTGAAAGTAGCCTTCAAGCCTTTTCCGTCGGCAAACCCGGCTTTGCCGGAACCTGCAATTGTTTCTAATGTTCCTTTCGAGTAGTCGCCGTTTGTGTCGGGAGTTAACTTGCGGATACAATGATACGTGTTATCAGAGATATACAAGCATCCGTCCGAGCCGGCAGCGATACCGAATGTCGCACCTACTTTGGCACTAAGCGGATTCCCGGGTTCCCCGTCATAATACTCCTGACCTTTCACACCGTCTCCCGCAATTGTTTTCTGTGTGCCATCCGGACTAATCTGAATCAGGACATAGCTACTGGAAGTGCCGACAATCATATTCTTGTTCTTGTCGAATACAATGTAGTTGGGAGATGCATTGAGGGTGGCAAAAGTTGTTCTTGTACCCGAAGGGGTAAATTTATAAATCGCTTTGTTGTCACGTGCCGATACATATATGTTGTCTTCATCATCAAATGCTACGTTCATCGGACTCTTCATATCGGTTGCAACAGTTGAAACGGCCATGCTGCCGGCTTCAACTTTCCGCAACATTCCTTTTCCTTTATCAATAAAATAATAATCCCCTTTCGAGTCAAATCCGCCTTGCCAGATGGCACTTTTACTGTCTACAGCCACATCAAGAAGCGAAGTGACCAGGAAATCTGGTGAAATCCGGCGTATCCAGTTATACCCGCGTTCTGTAAACCAAAGGCTGCCGTCGGGAGCAAAGGCGATTCCGGTGGGTAGTTTGGTCGTTGCTTCGGTTCCTACGCCGTCCTTCATCTCGAAGATGCCTTTTTGGCCTACGATGGTCTGGACGATATATTCTTGGTCGGGAGTCTTGAGATAATTAAGTTCAAGTCCTGTCAGTTCTCCCGAGGGAGATTTGACACGAATGGAATACTTTCCCGGAGCCATTTCGGGCAATATGATTTTCAGTTCGTCTTTGGCGGCTTCTATTACCGTCGCTTGCCTGTCATTGATGAAGACAGCGTTCTCTTCCGGCATAGGGCTGAAGTTACGTCCTAATATCGTAGCTATTTCGCCGGAGTAGACATTGGTCGGCTTTACGAGAACTAATCTGAGCTCTGTTACCGATGCTTTGTAGTCGTTGTCACTGCATGCTGCAAAGGTGGATAAAAGCAGGCAGGAAAGCAGTAGTATGTATATCTTTCTCATAATCTTCTATTTATTAATAGTTATGGAACGAATCAAATTGTTTTGTTCATCCGCAACATAAATAATATTGCCGTTGACCAATAAACCGGCCGGATTTTTAAAGGTGGCATTCTGACCTGCCCCGTCCGTTTTGCCTGGCTTGAATGGTAGGCCTGCAATTGTTTTTAATGTTCCTTTCGAATAGTCGCCGTTAGCGTCAGGTGTCAGAGAGCGGATGGTGTGGCAATTCCAGTCACCGAAATAGAGTGTTCCCGAATCATCGAATGACAGACTGCCGAATACAATTCCCATGGTGGCTTTGGATAAATCACCCGGCTCTCCATCTGAGTAAGTCTCAGCTACAGGCTTTATTCCGTTTCCAAAGATGGTTCGTTTCGTTCCGTCTGTTTCAAACATAAACAACTTGAAAGAGGCGCCGTTGGCTGCAAGTACGCGTCCTTTCTTGTCTACGGCAATGGCGCACGGCCCCTGCTTCTCGTCTGACATGTCATAAGTCATACGAAGTTCTCCGTCGATAGTCAGTTTGAATATCTTTTTCGCGTCTCGGTCGGCTACATAAAGACAGTTGTCATTATCAAAAGCAATACCCATGGGAGCTGAGAATGTCGTTTGACATGTGAAGACAGTGGTGGTACCATTCGCCGTAACCTTGACAATATTCTTTAAGTCCTTATTGGCTACGTAGAGATTTCCATTTTTGTCGAAGGCACCGGAATAGGACGATTTGAATGATGCGCCCGAAGCTACGGTGGTTACATTAAAGTCTTTGTCCATACGGCGAACAGCATTGTTGCGCTCTACAATCCAGATACTGCCATCCGGAGTGAGAGAAAGAGTTTCCGGGAATTTGAAAGAAGCGGCGGCTCCTGTCCCGTTGGCACTACCGGCAGTTCCACTTCCTGCTACGGTAGCTACCGTATACGTAGTCTTGTCTAAGTAGGTGAAACTCAGATTGTCTACTGTTTTTTCTTCTGTGGTCACCACGACTGGATATCTTCCTGGTTCGTTTTCCGGCATCACAATAGTTAGTGTGCCTGGAGTTACTTCTTTTACCTCTGCCTCTTTTCCATTCACCGTAACTTTCACGTCACTTGGCTTACTGCCGAATCCTTCACCTGTCAGCACCACTTCGTCTCCGGGATTTCCGGTGATAGGTGTCAGGGAAGTCGTTGTCAGTGTAATGATGTGCAGGTAGGTAAACAACGGGCTGTTTGCCTCTTTATTCCCGACTTTTACCCGGATAGGGTAGGTCCCTTCCTGGGTGTCCGGAATGATGATACGGAGTTGACTGGAAGAAATAACCTCTTTTACTTCTGCTTTCACTCCGTTGATGGTAACTTCGTTTTCATCAACAGAACTGCTGAAACATTGTCCGATAAGGAGTACCTCGTCACCTGCATAAGCTGATGACGGCATTACTTGCAGTACTGCCAACTCAGGCGGAGCGGGTGCCGTGGCATAGGTGATTTTTAGTCCTTCCACGGTTTGTTCTTTGACACTCACTTTGACCGTGTATTCTCCGTTGGGATTATCGGGAAGAGTGATGACTAAGCGATTGTTAGTCGCATCGGATATTTCCGCTTGAACACCATTGATAAAGACTTTATTATCTGTAACTGTCTCAGAGAAATAAACTCCTGAAATGATGGCAGTACCCCCTGTCGAACCGGCTTTCGGAATGATGGATATGAGTTTCGGGGGAAATTGCCGGGAATCTGTCTCGTCAGAATCTGAACACCCGCATAACAGGTTGCAACAGAATAAAATGGATAAAATCAATATTGAATTCTTCATACTCTTTTGTTTTTTAAGGTTCATTTACTGTTACCATCCAGGCATTTACGACAGGGCGTTCCTGCCCGTCGGAAGGACGGTTCCGTATTTGGAATATATCCGCTATCGGGTGGCGGATAAGCATTTGGGTAGATCCGCCGCCATCTAAGTTCGCAGCCCACGAGCAGCCCAACGCTTTCATTATCGACCCCATTTCGGGATAAGTAAATCCGTATGAATAGAATTCCACACGACCGTCTACCACCATAAAGTAGACATGACCATCATTTGAATATCCGACACACGTACGTGGGTCGATACCTTTGTAAGTTCCACCGGATATTTCCCCGTCGCGCAATACGATGACTCCGCTTCCCGTTACTTCTTTGAGATTGTACTGCATACCCCGATATTCCACCGAGTCCGCAATCACCATCTTATTGTCTTTCGTCAATGCAATGAAGCTCAAAGCCTGTTGGGGAAGTGACTCTTTATAGATAAACGAGTTTTTCAGAATTACGCCGTTGCGGTGAATCGGCCCTCTGATGTCCATTGTACTGACATCCCAAAAGTCGGCATTAACCATCGCAGCCACTCGATGCCACGGACGGTCGGCGTAATCAGCCATTTCCGTAAGCGTCTGACGCTGGAAATTATTGCGTACATCGGCATCATATGGCATACCGACTTCGAGCGATACTCCCGGCACATTCAAGTCAATGTCGATTATAAATAGATGGGTGGAGCGGCTGTCCGCTTTCTGAAAATGGATATCCGTCTCCGTCACGCCTAATGCCACGACAAAGCTCGTATCAGTATATACACGTGCGACAGTCTCGCTGTTAGCCAATAATTTCTTGCCTATTTCGGTTTGCGGAGTGTAGGGAATGTCCTTGATTGTATCGTTTGAACAGCTTAAAAATGCAAACGGTAACAGGAAAGACAGAATCTGTATGTAGTTTAATAAGTTCATCATCTTTGTTATTTTTTTAGTTAGCCCAATATGAATTTTGATTTAGAAGTTTGTTGAGAGACCTCTCTTTTGCCGGAATAGGCAAACGGTTGTATTTGCGTTCGAATCCAAGGTCACTTTCCAGTCGGTTGAGGCGCACCAGGTCGAACCAACGGAATCCTTCAGCCAGTAATTCTACCCGACGTTCCTGAAGAATCGCGTCGATAAATTCACCCTCAGTTGCGGGATGCACGGCAGCAAGTCCGCGGAATTTGCGTAGTTCATTCAGTCTCCCAAGTCCTTTGGCGAGTCCTTGCGCTTCGGCGCTAATCAGATACATTTCTCCCAGACGGGTAATGATAATCGGGTCAGTAGTGACTTCCCCGCCCGAATACTTGTTGATGACTTCGTTCGTTTCCTGCATATCAATAGAGATGGCGGTACGTTTGTCATCCGGTTCGAACATATTCATCACTTTGGTAGTCGGTGCATACGTATAACTACCGCCATTTGCCGACGAACGCGAATAAAGAGACGCGCTTAGATTGACACTGGATTCATTGAGCAGGTTGGCAAACGTGAAGATTTCCTCCCTATTTGCTTTTCCCCGGAAAATCTGGTCGAAATCCGCCAGTGAGAAGTTGGCATCACCTATAACTTCTTCCGCTAGTTTCGCGGCTTCCGCCAGTTTTCCCTGAGCGAGTTTGGTACGTGCCATCAAAGCCTTTGCCGCCTGCTTGGAGACATAATTCTTATCTGTAAACACAGGCGCGTAGTCGATAGCCGTCTGGAAATTCTTTTCCACAAAACTCCATCCTTCCGCTTCTGACGATGCGGCAATATCCCCTGAAACGGGAGCTTCGAGGATAGGAACTTCACCATAGCGGCTGACCAAATTGTAATAAAGCAATCCCCGGAAGAAACTGGCTACTCCCAGTATCTCATTTCTGGAAGACGTGTCGGGCAACTTGTTCAGGGAGACAATCAGTGAATTGACTTGGTAGAGAGCCGTGTAAAAACCGTCCCATGGCCCGCTGACAAAGCCGCTTTCGGGAGTTACAAGGTCTTTCACCAGTAATACCGGGTCTTTCAGTCCGGTAGCTCCGCCGCGCACCAGTTCACCACCCACGACATCCTGCGTGAGATAACCGTTTGCTGTCGGCTTGTTCTGCATATAAAAGTAGAGCCCTGTGAGCAGTAACCGTGCATCCTCTTCAGTCAGGTTGTCACTGGATACTGCGTTGTGGGGATATTGATCCATTTCGTTGCAACTTGTGGCAAATACTAATAGTAGTGCTGTTAGCGATATGATAAAATTCTTCATGGCTGTTAGAATTTAAGATTTACACCTATTGTAAACGTGCGCGGCTGTGAGGGATAGAGATAATCGTATCCCATATTGGTGGCGCTAAGGCTTACATTTACTTCCGGATCGAGATACGGCCATTTCGTGATTACGAAAAGGTTGTCGGCCTGGAAATAGACACGGAGATTATCAATATGTATCCGGTTAATCCAGCTTTTGGGCAGGCTGTAACCGATAGAAGCGGTGCGGCATCGGATATAGGACGCGTCGTGCAGCATCCGGGTATTGACAAATTTTGTCGAGTTCCATGTATAGCCGTAGATGGCACGCGGATTCTTGTTCGTACTTCCCGGCTCTGTCCAGCGGGATTCTGCGGAAGATTTCAGTATCGGCCATGTGCCGTTGCCCATTCGCAGACCACCTGTCCAAAGCTCATACAGCTTATTCCCTGATGAGAAGGTAAAGAATACGCTCAGGTCAAGCCCTTTATATTTGAATGTATTGTTGAAGCCACCGGTGAATTTGGGATTGGCAGAACCTACAAACTGCTTGTCCTTCTCGTCGATGACGTCATTGCCGTCCACATCTTCGTAGATACAGTCTCCGGCTCTTACGCCCTGTTCGTAAATCTTGGCAGGGATTTCGTCGTCCGACTGGTAAATTCCTTTCCATTTAATCATATAGAAAGAACCTATCGGTTCGCCTACTTTCAGGGCGTGCATGGAACTGGTCGTCAATATCTCGTTGTTGTCGAGAAGGGCGGTCAGCTTGTTCCTGATGAAAGAGATATTAAAGTCCGAATGCCACGAGAAAGCCCCTTTGCTTAAATTAGCTCCCAATGTGAACTCAAGTCCTTTGTTACGCATGGAACCGATGTTGCATACCTGGCTCGTATAGCCCGATGTGGCAGGAGTGGGCTTTTGGTAAAGCAAGTCCTTTGTATCCTTGATGAATGCATCTGCGGTGAAGGTGATGGCTCCCCGGAAGAATGAAAGGTCTACGCCGATATCTCCTTGTTGCGCTTTCTCCCATTTGAGGTCACGGTTACCTGCGGTAGTCAGTCCCAAGCCATTTTCACCGTTGTAGTTGTAACCGCCGCCGGCCAGTGCCTGATAGGCATAAGAACCGATACCGCCTTGATTACCCGTGCAACCCCAACTGGCACGTAACTTGACATCTGTCTGCGGAAATTTCCACCAGGATTCTTCTCCCAAGTTCCATCCGGCGCTGACCGATGGGAAATATCCGTAACGGTTGTTGGATATAAATTTGGAAGAACCGTCCGCACGCATTGTTCCGGTCAGCAGATAGCGGTTTTTATAGTTCAAGCTCACACGGCCGAAGAATGACTGAAGCAGGAACGATGAAAGCCCTGTACTTACATCCGCGAATTCGGCGGCAACGGAATTCACATCGAAAGAAGAAGAAGGAAATCCGATGCCCGTCTGTGCGGACGAGGACGATACGTCTTTCTGTATGGAATGTCCCAGCATGACATCCAGTGAGAAATCTTCCTCGAATGAATGCTTGTAAGTCAGCACGTTTTCCCACAAGGTACTTGCGTAAGATTTTCGGCCGTCAATCAGCTTGCCTACCTTGTTGCCGTACGGATGTTTGTCTGTATAGTAAATATGCTCCTCTTTGTAGTTGAAGTCCTCTCCGAGAGTTGTCTTGAAGTTCAAGTCTTTCGTGATGTTGAACAGCATATAGAGCGAACCAAGGGCGCGGTAGTTGTCGATATATACATCTTCTTCGTTGAGCGCTTGTATCGGGTTGTGATTGGCAAGTTCCGTTCCGCCTACGGCATACTCTCCGTCGGGACGGTAAGGAGAATCCCAGGGACGCTGTTCGATGGCGCGGGTTATTACGCTCGTACCGATATTATAACCGGTAGGCACACGGTTATTGCGTGAATAGCTCAAGTTCAGCGAAGTACCCACTTTCAACCATTTCTTGATTTCCGTGTCCAAGTTGACTTTCAAGTTATACCGTTTGAGCTGATTATTGATAATCACCCCCTCATTATGCTTGTAATTGGCTGACAGGTAATAGTTGGTCTTATCCGTCCCGCCGGATACGGAAGCCGTAGTAGTGTAAGTGACTGCTGTACGAAGTACCAAATCAAGCCAGTTGGTCTGTGCCTTTCCCGGAGCCGGATTGTCGATGCGGCTTTGCGTACTGTTCGTCTGGAGATTATAATTATCAATGGCTTCATTCAATACTTCCAGGAAAAGGTCGGTATCCGCCATGTCGAGTTTGTCGGTTCTTGTCAGGTTGGAGAAGCTGACATTCGTGTCGATGCTCACCTTTGCCTGACCTTTGCTTCCTTTCTTGGTCGTAATCAGAATTACACCGTTCGTAGCGCGTGAACCGTAGATAGCGGCGGAAGCGGCGTCTTTCAGAATCTGTATGGACTCCACGTCGGCAGGGTTGAAATCATTAAGACCGTTCATTGACTGCGCACCCCATGCTCCGGTATCTCCCGAAGTATTGTTGATAGGCACTCCGTCAATCACATACAAAGGCTCATTGCCTGCCGTGATAGACCCGATTCCCCGGATGCTTACCCGGTTCTTGCTTCCCGGCACACCGGATGCCGAGGTGATGTTGACACCGGAGACACGTCCCTGCAACAGCTCGTCCACTCCCAATGCCTGGCGCACATTGATTTCTCCCGGTTTGTACGTACCGATGGAAGAGGTGACATCCCGTTTGGTTTTCGAGCCATATCCGATGACAATTACTTCATCCATCACGTGCGCGTCTTCTTCCAGTGCAATGTGGATGGTCGGGGAAGCCCCGATGCGGATTGCCTTTTTCTTATACCCGATATAGGATATATTCAACGGCTTCGCCGGGTCTGCCGTGACAGTGAAGTTTCCGTCCACATCCGTAATGGTTCCGACGCCACCTTCCTGTATCACGTTGGCGCCGATGATTGGCTCACCTCTGCTGTCGGTCACCGTACCTTTGAGGGTTTTCTTCTCACTTTTCTTTTGTGGCGCTTCTTTCTTTACCAGTACGATGGTATTGTTATTGAGCGACCAGGATATATTCATCGGCGTGAATACCTGTGACAATATCTGGTCGATAGGCTTATTTTGACAATTGACAGTTACTTTCGCCTGGTCGTTGAGCACATTGTTGCGGTAGACAAACGTATACCGGGTTTGCTTCTCAAGTTCCTTTATAAACGTTTTCACCGTGCCATTGTTGATATTCACCGACACATTTCCTTTTTGCGCCAATACCCCTGCGGGCAATAAAACCAGCGCAAGAAATAAAATGGTAAAGTTTCTAAAAATAAGGAGATTCTGTCTCCTCTTTCTAAAGGAATAAATTAACTTTGTGTAATTCATAGTTGATACTATTTTTCATGTTTAATGGATTAATTTTATCGACTTACATACAACCAAAGGATTGGGCGATTCTTTGGTTGTTTTTTCATATAATTACCGGCTGTTCTCCATAGGCTCCTTTCTTTCAATGGGTTAATAAATAGTGATTTTATCTTTATGTATCTCATATCTGAACTTGTATTGCAGGCTCAATGACCGGATTACGTTCTGTATGCTTTCATGGCGGAAAGAGCCGGACAGCAAATCCTGTCCGATTTGCGGGTATCTTAGCTCTATCTCCACACCGTACCATCTCTCTATCTCTTCGATAACATCAATCAGAGGTTCGGAATCGAATATCAGATAATCGTCACACCATCCGGTTTCTACATGGACATCGGCTTTCGTTATTCTAAGTGCCTTGTCCGTGCCTGAATAGGTCGCCTTTTCGCCGGGAGTGAGGATATACTCCTGCGGAAGCGAGCCGCCGGATATTTTAATCCGTCCGGTGAGCAGGGATGTTTCGATGATATCCTTCTTATAGGTGTTTACATTGAAAGAAGTCCCCAGCACTTCTATTTGCAGGTCGTTGGCTATTACTCTGAAAGGACAGTCGGGATTCTTTGCTACGTCGAAAAAGGCTTCCCCCGAAAGATGTACCAGTCGTTGCCTGGAGTTATTCACATCATATGTGATTGTTGTGGCACCGTTCAACTGCACTTTCGTCCCGTCCGGCAATATGATTTCCGATTTACTGCCCGGCTTCACATTGGCGGTAATCATCTGCTGCGTATCGGGAGTCTCGAATAAGGAATAGATGCCGAAAGAAGAAGTGACAAGCAAAGCGATGACAGCTGCATATTTGGCAAACTGTATCCAACGGCGTCTCCATATAATCTGATGCAGCTCTTTCCGTATCTGCTTTTTCATCATGGGCGGCATCCCGATTTCCGTTACGGACTCTTTTTCCATATCCATCATGGTATTCCATAGTTCTTCGTCAGGCATATTGCCGAGTTCTTTCTTGAACTCTCCAAAATCAGAAGAAGGGACTCCCTTCCCCATATATTCGCGGTATAAATTTTTAAAACGTACAGTCATATTATCGGGTATTTCTATTGGTTATACGTAAATGAAATAAGAGGGTACTATGATTTCTTTGTGTTTTATAACATAAAAATCAAGTAGGGCGGATTATTTTGTGGGACAGGATGTTGCTTTGTCATCCTATGATGCGTTGTGGGCAGTGATATTATAAAAAGAACAGGAAGATAATATTGTATTTCAACATTTCGCTGCGAAGTACTTTTAAGGCGGAAGTCAGGTAGTTTTTCACTGTTTGCTCGGAAAGCTCCAGTTGTTCGGCAATTTGCTTGATAGGCATGTGCTTTTCTCTGCTCAATTCATAGATGTCACATTCCCGTTGCGAAAGGGCTCTCTTTGAATTCTTCAGTTGTTGCAGGAATTCGTCGTATAATAGGATGTCTTCCGGTGATACGTCGGTAGCTTGATTTTCACAATAATCCATGAAATCTTCGAATTGCAGCTCGTTGACTTGCCGGCGGAAATGGTCAATAACCTGGTGTTTGGCAATAGTGAAGATGAAAGCTTGAAGATTGCCGAAACAGTTCAGTTGTTCGCGGTTGTCCCATAGGCGTAGAAAAGTGTCCTGAACAATATCTTGTGCCAGGGAACGATTTTTAAGTTGTTTTAGAACGAAGCTGTAAAGTCGGTCGGCATAGGCTTCATAAATTCGGGTGAAAGCCTGGTAAGACCCGTTGCGTAGTTCTTTTATGCACTGTATTTCGTTTATTTCCATGTTTCCTATATAGATGTAGGCGTAGACAAATGTACTGAATTAATTTTTATTTCACCAAGTATATGCTGATAAATAAAGCGAAACCACCGTTCGGGGGGGATAAAGAAATGTTGTTTGACAATGATATTGCATTTATATATCCAGCTTTATTATACCTGTTCTTGCTTTTCGCTGATTAATTTTGTACCTTTACAGGTTTTTGTCTCTTCAGACACAGGTGGTCACTTTGCGCAGTGACAAATGTCATCCTGTAACAGGGCAGACGCATTAAAAATTATTTTCCTGTAAAAGTTGTGACAAATAGTT
>ERZ791802.417-NODE-417-length-44365-cov-11.396886_pt1 | contig 44365 bp, 28 predicted proteins | sample MGYA00510308_ERZ791802 | MGnify/ENA primary metagenome ERZ791802 (study PRJEB30046, sample SAMN00792028) | human gut metagenome | study: EMG produced TPA metagenomics assembly of the A metagenome-wide association study of gut microbiota in type 2...
GTACAGTTGATTCTTTTGGTGGAAGACGGTATCCGTTTCTATTCTTCCATTCTTCCGAACCTGTATAAGTTCGTTTTGAAGCAAAGTCAGGAATTCTCTACGGAAGCCCTGAATGCGCATCAGCGTACGCTCCGTATGCGTGGACGTCCTAAAATTGTATTGGCACGTACGTATCAGGAAGCGATGGAGATTTATCGCAAATATCAGAATAATATATTAGGTGTAATTACCGACGTTCGTTTCCCGAAAGTGGAACGGGGTGAAAAAGACGGTTTGGCAGGTATCAAGCTATGTGCCGAGATACGCAAGAACGACCCGTTTGTGCCTTTGATTATCCAGTCTTCCGAGTCGGAAAACTCTTCTTACGCAGCGAAATACGGCGCGAGCTTTATTGATAAGAACTCGAAGAAGATGGACGTCGATTTACGCCGTATCGTTTCTGATAATTTCGGTTTCGGTGATTTTGTTTTCCGTAATCCCGAGACGGGGGAGGAGATAGCTCACGTACGTAACTTGAAAGAATTGCAGAATATCATATTTGCCGTACCTGCCGAATCTTTTTTATATCATATCAGTCGTAATCACGTATCCCGCTGGTTTTATTCGCGAGCTATGTTCCCTGTGGCAGAGTTCTTGAAGCCAATCACCTGGAGCAGTCTTCGAGATGTGGACGCTCACCGCCGCATCATCTTCGAAGCTATCGTGAAATATCGCAAGATGAAAAATCAGGGTATCGTTGCGGTCTTTAAGCGTGACCGTTTCGACCGCTATTCCAATTTTGCCCGTATCGGTGATGGTTCGTTAGGCGGAAAAGGACGTGGACTGGCTTTTATTGACAATATGGTGAAACGTTATCCTGAATTTGACGAGTTCGAAAATGCACGGGTGGCTATTCCCAAGACGGTGGTGCTCTGCACCGATGTATTCGACGAATTTATGGATACTAATAATTTGTATCAGATAGCTCTTTCTGATGCGGACGATGATACGATTCTGAGATATTTCCTGAAAGCAAAATTGCCGGACAGGCTGGTAGAAGATTTCTTCACTTTCTTCGATGTAGTGAAGTCTCCGATTGCCATCCGTTCTTCTTCCTTATTAGAGGACTCTCACTATCAGCCTTTTGCCGGAATCTATAACACCTATATGATACCTTATCTGGACGACCGCTATGAAATGCTGCGTATGCTTTCCGACGCTATCAAAGGTGTTTATGCTTCGGTATATTTCCGGGACAGTAAAGCTTATATGCAGGCTACTTCCAATGTGATCGACCAGGAAAAAATGGCTGTCATCCTGCAGGAAGTAGTCGGCAATCAGTACGGTGACCGTTATTATCCTTCCATGTCCGGTGTAGCCCGGTCATTGAATTATTATCCGCTAGGTGATGAAAAAGCGGAAGAAGGAACGGTGAACCTGGCTTTAGGGTTAGGTAAATATATTGTAGACGGTGGCATGACTCTCCGTTTCTCTCCTTATCACCCGAACCAGGTATTACAAACCAGTGAAATGGAAATTGCCCTGAAAGAAACCCAAACCCGTTTCTATGCTTTGGACTTGAAGAACGCAGGACACGATTTCTCTATCGATGACGGCTTCAACCTGTTGAAACTTCACGTGAAAGAAGCGGAAAATGATGGTGCTTTGCGATATATAGCTTCCACATACGATCCGTATGACCAGATTATCCGTGACGGACTCTATCCGGGTGGTCGTAAAGTGATTACTTTCGCCAATATCCTGCAACATGATGTTTTCCCGTTGGCGCGTATTCTTCAATTGGTATTGAAATATAGTGAACAGGAAATGCGCCGTCCTGTCGAAATAGAGTTTGCAGCTACGTTGAGCCGTGAACAGGATAAAACCGGTACTTTCTATCTCCTGCAAATCCGCCCTATTGTAGATAGTAAAGAAATGCTGGACGAAGACTTGAACGAGATACCGGATGAAGACGTGCTTCTCCGTTCGTATAACTCGTTAGGGCATGGGATTATGAACGATATCTGTGATGTCATCTATGTCAAGACTGACGGTTACAGTGCTTCAAATAACCAGACCATTGCCTGGGAGATAGAGAAGATAAACCAACAATTCCTGAATGAAGGTAAGAATTATGTTCTCGTAGGCCCGGGACGTTGGGGAAGCAGTGACACATGGCTCGGTATTCCGGTAAAATGGCCGCATATCTCCGCCGCCCGTGTAATCGTAGAAGCCGGATTGACCAACTACCGTGTAGACCCCAGTCAGGGTACGCATTTCTTCCAGAACCTGACATCTTTTGGAGTGGGGTATTTCACAATCAACGCCTTTATGAATGATGGAGTTTATAATCAGGAATTCCTCAACGCACAGCCGGCAGTGGAGGAAACAAAATTCCTTCGCCATGTTCGTTTCGAAAAACCGATGATTGTCAAGATGGACGGAAAGAAAAAACTCGGAGTAGTCCTGATGCCGGGCATTGATAAATAAAGTTCTGTTAACACTCTCAACTTGAATAAGAAAAGTTCTGTTTTTCATCTGAAAGGTAGAACTTTTCTGTTTTACCTCTTTTTTTATGGTCTATTTTTTAGATATAACATGCTAATTGTGTTCCTATTTTCATATTTAGGAATAAAACTTTCTTTGGATACTTTATTATAAAGAAGGAAAACTGTATTTTTGTGCTCGGTTTTATACATTTAAGAGATTCTAGAGAGATGAGTAATAGACAACTAGTGAAACTAGCTTTTTGTATATGTCTTTTGCCTCTGTTTTTTTCTTGTTCTTCAGAACGTGACGAAGGTAGTGAAGGAAGTGGGACATTACATGTACAGGTTAATGCAAATCCCGAGGTGGTAGTGGGAACCAATACCCGGGTGGATGATGGAACAGAATTGGGAGTTCCTGATGTAAATGATTTCTCTTTTTCTATATTTAAGGGAGAAACTCTTCGAGGTCAATGGGCTACTTTGGCAGACTTTCTGTCTGATGATGAGCTTACACTTCGCTCTGGCAACAATTATCTGGCAAAAGCCGCATACGGTGATGTGAATAGTGAAGGGTTTGAATTACCATATTATGAAGGAAATCAGCCTTTTACTATCACTAAAGGTAAAACTACGGACGTGGAAGTTACCTGCTACTTGGCCAATGCTAAATTAGCAATTGTTTATACTGATGCTTTTAAGGATTATTTTGCTACTTATACCTCAGAAGTTTCCACTTCATTGGGTAATACTATAGAATATGCATCTTCCGAAGAGCGGTATGCTTATTTCAAGCCGGGGAATTTGGTTGTCCGTGTAAAGGCTCGAAAGAAAGAGGGATACTCACAGGAAGTGACATTAAAAGCAAAAGATTTCACTGCTGAAGCACGCCACGCTTATATTCTCACATTGGACGTAGATGCCGGCACTCCATCTTTAAATATTTCATTTAGTGACGATATTCCTAATCAGAAGCCTGTAACCATTGAAATCTCAGATGAAGCATTAAGTGCTCCTGCTCCTTATTTTCAGGCGAACGGTTTTAATGAGAAACAGGCTATGACTGTTGTAGAAGGCAAGTCTGCCGAAGCTTCTGAAGTTTACGCTTATTTGCATGCTGCCGGTGGAATAGCCAATTGCTCTTTAATTACTCATTCAACTTCGTTGGTAGAACAAGGGTGGCCTGAAACGGTAGACTTGGTTAATATTTCTGCGGAAACATTGAGTGTTATGCAGAAACTGGGTTTGCAGATTGTAGGATTAGGAGAAAAAAAAGATAAAATAGCGAAGATTGACTTTACAAACGTTATACCTTTTCTGGAATATACCAGTGAAGAAGCCGAACATGTTTTTGAGTTAAGAGCCACTGATAAATTGGCAAAAGAAAATCAGGAGCCATTGACATTTAGAGTTCACAGCAGTGACAATAAGTTTGCGGTGAGTGCTGGCGAGCCTGTACTTTATGGAACAACAAAGATGAAAGCTAAACTGACTCTTGACGGTGATCCGACTAAAGTTGCTTATTGGTTGAAGAAAGATGGAACTGAGCAACAAGTGATGCCAAGCGACGTTAAGTCTGAGGGAATTTCTCATGAATTGCTATTTAAGTTTGATGAATCTCAATATTCGGATATTCAGGTTGAAGCTCGTTATTTACGTCGTACAGATATTTTGGTTTCAGAAATGGGAGAACCTGAGGTGACTTTGAGTTTGCGGTATCCGGGTGATGTATGGACAGAAACTGCTACACTACAATTAGCAGGAAATGTAGATGGTTGGAATTTTCAATGTTTGAAAGGCGATACTTGGAATATCTCAAACTATTCACTGTCTGATTCTTCTCTGTCTCTTGTAGGATTACCTTCTAATACAAAACTGGGTTATCGTTTTATTAAAAAGGATGATGAGGGAGATATAATTGGTGCTTCTAATCTATTGAGTATTCAGACAGAAGAGAAGAAACAAATTCCTAATTGTAATTTTGATGATTGGTATGATGAATTTGTATGGAAAGGAACAAATTTGGCAGGCGGTGCTGTGGATATGTATACTTTCTATCCTCATAAAAAGGGAGAGCAAGATTCTTGGTGGAGTACACGTAATAATTTAACTACTGCCAAGGATGGTGCAGGAGACTATTCGTATTATTATGTTGTATATCCGGGGACAGTACCTATAACTTCTGACTGGGCTGCTGCTAATAAAATAAACTTTCCAACTAAACCTCTTAACGGTACTAATTCTGCCGAGATTTCAACTGTAGGATGGGGAAAAGGAAGTACTTGTACTACAGGCTTTTTAGGAAATAGAATGACTTGTGCTACTACAACAGCTGGGCTTTTGTTTGTAGGTACATACGAAAATGGTAAAGAAAACTATGGGCATTCGTTTAAATCCCGTCCGACAGAAATGAGTTTTCAATACCGCTTCCACTCGTATAATAATGAGTCTGCTTTTGCCTCTGTTCAGATAGAACATAGAGAGGGGGCAAATATAACTCTTTTGGGAAGTGGGGAAATTCAGTTAAACGGAAATGAAGCTACTGTTGAGGGGAAAGAACAGACTATTACTATTCATTATGTAAATGAGAAGTTACTTCCTACTCATATTACTATTCTCTTTTTATCATCTAGTGTTTCTAATCCGGGGTATACTCCATATTATGTGAAAGATAATTTTAATGGTAATAGATATTCTCGTGCTATAGGTAACGTGCTTGTTATAGATGATGTATATTTGAATTATAATAAATAAAAGAAACTGATATGAAACAAATAACTTATATATTAGTAACATTAATCGTAAGTCTTTTTATCTTTTCCGCTTGCGACCGTGAAAAAATGGATTTTGGATATGACTCTAATAGCTACGGACAATTAAATCTTGCATCATTGAATTTGGATGTAGATGTAAAGGCCGTTCCCCTGAGTCGTACTGCTGCATCAGTAGATATTAATAAATATATCGTTGGTATATATAGAGCAGAAGAAGGAACGCTGATTTCGGAATGGACATACAGTGAAATGCCTGAAATATTCCAATTGGAAGTTGGTAAGTATAAAGTTATAGCCCATGCTCCGAATAGTGACAAACCTATGTTTGACGAACCTTATTGCGAGGGCTCCAAGACATTTGAAATTTTAAAAGACCAAGTGACTAATATTGCGACAATAGAATGTAAACTCCATTGTATTATGGTGAATATTAGCTACACGGATGATTTAAAGGCTATATTGGGAGAAGATACGGAAGTGACAGTCATTGTGAACAAGGACAAAGATAATTCTCTGACTTTTAAGAAAAACGACGAGACTCGTTCTGCTTATTTCCCTGCAGAAGAAACTGGCAATATTGTGGATTTTAAATTCTTGAGTACACTTGAAGATGATGATGAACAGACTGAAAATACACGTTCTGTTTCAAATGTTGCAATCGGTTATCTCGTAACAGTCGCTTATTCTTTGGATGATGCCGACGGTGACCCGAATACAGGTGGAAGTGCCGATGCTTCTATAAAAGTAGATAGTAGTTGTGAAGTGGAAGATATAAATGGCAACGTTCGTCCCGAAGAGCCGGGGATTGATGATTTCCCGAATGGTGGTGAGGAACCGGAAGCAGGCAAACCTGCAATTATTTGCAAACAATTCGATTATATTTTAGGTGACGATGTAACCGAGGATAATCCGTTGGAAGTTATAGTGAAGCTTGAGGCTCCCGAAACTATTGCACATGTAAATATAAAAATAGAAGCAGGTAGTCCAACTTTTGCAGAAGCCATTGCAGCAATGTTTGGCGAAGCAGGTGCTTTTGATTTAGCCGAGCCGGGAGAATTTGAGGAAACATTGAAGAATGTTTTAAAATTCCCTGTAAAGGACGAGGTGATTGGAAAGAAAACATTGGATTTTGTAATTACTCAGTTTACACCAATGCTGAAACTCTTCCCGGGAAAACAACCTCATAAATTCCATATAACTCTGATTGATAAGAAAGGGCAAAGTGAATCGGCTACATTAACATTCAATGTTCCGGAATAAAAGAGGATGAAAATGAGAAAGTATAATTTATATATATGGTTACTTCTCTTTGTTCTGACAGCTTGTCAGCGGGATGAGTATGCTACTGAAGTCGGGGAAGGAACACTTCGGCTGACTGTGGGGATGAAGAATGACTTGAAGGTTGTGGCGACTCGTTCTTTGACTACGGAAGAGGAAGATAATCTGAAGAAGGATTGCAAGGTACGTATTTATGATGGTAATAAGTTGGTTCGTAAATATCAGGGGATTGATAACATTCCGGCTGATATTGTGTTAGCGTCCGGTGAAGATTATCGTGTCAGAGTAACATCCGGTGATTCTGTAGCTGCTTCGTTTGATAAGAAATTCTATGAAGGGATTACCCCTTTTATTATAACCAAAGGAAGTGAAGTGAAAGTAGATGTTGTCTGTAATATTGGCAATGCAGTTACATCTGTAGCATTTGGAGAATCGATAAATACTTATTTTGAAGATTGCTCTGTGAAAGTGGCTGTAAAAGCAGAAGATGGTGCATTAGATTTTCCGGCAAACAATGATGGAAAATTAGGATATTTCTCTCTTCCTGCAGAATGTGATACATTGTTCTGTACATTCACCGCCATTAATAAAATAACAGGTGAACAGTGTGAGCATATAGACACGATTCCTGATGTCAACTCAGCTACCCTTTATAATTTGACATATGAATTTAAAGACTTGGATATAGAATTGCCGGATACCGGAGGAGGTATATTGGAATTGAAAGTAGATGTTACTCCTCTTGACGAGATAAAGGTAGAAGAAGTGATACACCGTCGTCCGGCTATTAAGGCGGAAATGAGTGGACAGCCGTTAGTGCTGACTCAGCCTACTTATATGGAAAAAGGGGCAGGAGATGCCGTTACTGTGATGATAACCGGCTCTACAGTGTTGACGCAAGTTGAAATTTCTTCAGAGCAGTTCCCTGAATATTTGGGTTTATCCCAACAAAGTTTTGATTTGAAGAATCTAACTTCTGAGCAAGAATCAGATTTGGCTGATGGCGGAATAACAATTGATAAAAAAGAGTCTTCTTTAGGACATGCAATGAATATTGAATTTTCAGCTTCGCTCATTCAGAAATATACGGCAAATGATGGAACACGCAGTATTCGTTTCTCTGTAACTGACCAAAATGGTTACAATCGGATAGTAGAGTGGCAAATTGTAGCCTCAGATATATCAGTGCAGACAGAGGATATACCGAATGACAAAAGGTATTTGATATGGGCAACGAAAGCTACATTGTTCGGTTCCGTGCTTCCGGGACGTACTCCGCAGGCAGAATTGTCTTTCCGTTATCGGGTAGTAGGAACTCAGGATTGGAACACTGTCTCTGCAGTTCTGGATGGTTCAACTATAACTGCTGAAGTGACTGGATTGGAAATTGATAAAGAGAAACTATGTTCGGAATACGAATACCAGTTAATGGAAGGAGAGGTTGCTTCTAATGTAACATGTCGTTTTGTTACAGAGAAAGCTATTCAGTTGCCCAATAGTGGGTTTGAAGAATGGACAGGAGCTAAACCTATGTATGTAGCTGCTTCTACATCGGAAGATAAAATCTTCTGGGATTCAGGTAATCATGGTTCATCGTCAGTCTCTTTATTTGCTACAGACCTGACAACGAAAGATACTTCATTAAAAGTAGAAGGAACATGTTCAGCTCAATTGCAGTCAAAGAGTATTGTTATAAAGTTTGCAGCCGGCAACTTGTTTACAGGGCGTTATTTGGCTACAACAGGTATGGATGGAGTACTGGGATGGGGGCGTCCTTTTACTTCGCGGCCAATAGCTTTAACTGGCTATATCCGATACAACTCGGGCATAGTAGATAATCCTAAGGATGGTTATATTGCTGAAGGAGAACAGGATAAAGGTTATATGTTTATAGCTTTGGGTGATTGGAAAGAAGGAGAAACTTATGAAGATAAGGGTACATGGCCTGTTATTATCAAAACGGCAAGTGCTAGTCAACAGCTATTTGACAAGAATGATCCTCATATTTATGCATATGGTGAGAAGACATGGGATAATTCTACTGATGGAGAGGGAATGCATCATTTTGTCATTCGATTGGACTATAGGGAATTTGCAGCGACAGAAATTCCAGCTTCCATTATAGTGGTAGCTTCGGCAAGTAAATTTGGTGATTATTTTGCGGGAAGTACAAAGAGTACCATGTGGCTTGATGATTTGAAACTGGTGTACGACGAAGACGAAATAAAGGAATAAGTAAACAATATGAATTTAGTGAAGAAGATTATATTTTTCTTGCTGCTGATAATTGCCGGAGCAGGAATAACTATTGCGCAAACGCAGGAGTTCAAGCGTAACATAGAGGCTCGTACTTTTGTTCCTAAGGGGCAATGGATTGTAGGAAGTTCAGTATCTTATTCCGAACATAATGAGCAGAATTATCAATTCTTGATTGTTGATGGTTTTAATTCGGATGGATACATGTTTAAGATCAGTCCGATGTTCTGTTATGCGCTGAAAGATAACTTAGCTGCCGGAGGACGTTTTTCCTATGGGCGTTCATTGACCAAACTTGATGGGGTAACATTGAATCTGGATGATGATACCCATTTTGACGTTAATGATTTATATCAGTTGAAACATTCTTACAGTGTAATTGGTATTTTGCGGAACTACATAAATATGGGTACCAGTAAGCGGTTTGCTCTTTTTGCTGAGACACGTTTGGAAGTGGGAGGAAGCCAGTCGAAAATGGTAACCAAGAATGGAGGAACATTGACCGGAACCTATTCCACAACTGCGGATTTCGGTCTAGGAGTAGCTCCGGGAATTGTCGCCTTTATTAATAATTACACAGCAGTGGAAGTTAGTATAGGGGTGCTTGGACTTGATTTTAGTAAAGTAAAACAGACAACCGACCAGGTGTATATTGGAGAACGTTCATCCAGTTCTGCAAATTTCAAAATAAACCTGTTCTCTATCGGTTTAGGTATTGCATTCTATTTATAAAAAGACGGGGAGATGAGTAGATTAATCTATATATGTATTGTTATTTTGTTGGTAAGCGTACAAGAGTTACAAGCACAACAGCGAGATACAATTGTGATACATGATACTGTGTATGTAGACAAGGCTGAGTTGGAATCAATGCAGGCAAAGAAGGATATTGCCGCCAATAATACAGGGCTGATTCGTATCAAGCCGATTGGACGTTATGACCGTGGTATTATCAGTTATCGTTTTATTCCCAAAAAGAAATGGATTGGCGGATTGACTTTTTCTTATGTCAATTTTGATAGCGATGATAGCAAATTGTTGTTTTCTATATTAAAAGATTTTGATTGTAACTTTAAAACGTTTTCAGTAAATCCATTTGTCGGATATGCACTGGCGGATAATATGATTGTCGGTATGAAATTGGGATATAGCCATACGATAGCTGATTTAGGCAATATATCACTGAATATTGACGATGATCTTGATTTTTCTTTGGATAATATCCGCTATACGGAAGATTTACGTTCCGTCGGTGTATTCCATCGCTCTTATGTCGGACTTGACCATGGTAAACTTTTCGGCTTATTCAATGAAACGACATTGACTTATAAGAGAGGAACCTCTAGCTTTTCTCGTGGTGAGGGAGAAGAATTTAAACGTACGGATACGACGATCAATGAGATACATTTGGGCATTAACCCCGGATTGGCAGTGTTCATCACACAGAATGTTTGCGCGGAATTGTCTTTTGGAGTTGTCGGCTTTAAATATCGTACAGAGAAGCAGAAGAATAATTTGGGAGAAGAGGGTAAACGGAGAGATAGTGGTGCCAATTTTAAAATAAATCTCTTTAATATTAATATCGGCTTAACCTTTTGTATGTAATGAAAATGCGAATCATATATAATTTGTTGCTTGTAGCTGCTATGGCCGGCTTATTGCAAGGATGTATCAAGAATGATATCGGCTATCCGCAGATAGCTTTATCTATAACGGGCCTGCAAGTGGATGGTCAAAAGGAGAATGCAGTAATTTCTGATAGAGATCAGACTGTGACCTTGAGGTTGGAAGAGAATATTGATTTACGAAAAGTCCGTGTGACTAAATTATCTGTGACAGAAGGTGCGAAAAGTACACTTGCCGTACAGGATGTAATAGATTTGACTAAACCTTATGAGGTGGTTTTGTCTCTTTATCAGGAGTATCATTGGAAAGTGATGGCTCAACGGGATATAGCACGTTCGTTTAAAATGGTGAATCAAGTAGGTTTATCTGATATAAATGCTGACACTAAAATAGCTTTAGCCAGTGTTCGTAAAAATACAAAATGGAAAGATTTGGAGTTGTTGGAGCTAAAACTTGGACCGGCAGGAGCAACCTATAATGGTAAAACGGGACTACCGGCATTACAATGGACTGTTTATTCCAATTATGCTTCTGCGCAGGTAAAAGTGAAGTATCAGGACTTCTTTGAAGAAGAGTGGGAACTCCGTGTGTATCGTAAAGATAAAGATGTGGAAACCAAACGGGCAGATGGATGGGTGAATGTGGCATGGCTTTATGCAGAGGGCATTGAGGGAGCCGACAATGGATTTGAGATTCGCGAATCTACAGCAGAAGAGTGGACCAAAGTGGATGATTCATACATAACGACAGATGGGGCCGCTTTCTCTGCACGCGTACCGCATTTAAAAGCACAAACGACCTATGTCTGTCGTGCATATTCGGGCGGGGATTATGGTGATGAATTGACTTTTACTACGGGAACAGCTATGCAATTGCCGAATGCTAAATTTGATGATTGGCATTTGAAGGGCAAGGTCTACAATTTTTGGTCGGAAGGCAGTGAGGAATTTTGGGGAAGTGGAAATAAAGGAGCTTCTATTCTTCGAAGTATAACGACACCGGATGAAACAAATACTTGGGATGGTAAAGCGGGAACTTCTGTTAAAATGGAATCGATTTATGCTTTGGTTAAATTTGCGGCAGGAAACTTGTTTGCCGGTTATTGGTATGGTTTTGCAGAAGGTTCTATGACAGATGGGCATTTGAAGTTTGGTCGTCCGTTTACCGAACGTCCTACGAAACTGACCGGATATTATAAGTACACTACCGGAGCTATCAATCAAATGGATAAGGGGTCGGATAAGTATGACGAATTATATCCTCTTTTGAAAGATAAAGATGATACTTGTATCATTTGGGTTGCTTTGGGTGATTGGGACGCTCCTATAGATATTATAACCGCCAAAACTTCGAGTAAGCGAAAGATGTTTGATCCCAATGATTCGCATGTTATTGCCTATGGCGAATTTACTCAAGGAAAAACAATCCATAACTTTGAACGGTTTAGTGTTGAATTGGAATATCGGGACACTTATCGGGTTCCGAAATACTTGATAGTAGTATGCTCGTCCAGTAAATATGGTGATTACTTTTTCGGTAGTGACCAGAGTGTGATGTGGGTTGACGATTTTACTTTAGAGTATGATTATGATGATTAATTCTTATTATAATAAAAGACTGAAGTACGAGTTTTCAAGCAAGTGATAGATTTGACGATAGCCTAGGAAGAAAAGAGTGAAACGGTACGGAAATGACCTAAACTTAGTTTTTCTAAAACTTTATAGGTAGTATACAATGATTTAATCCCCGTTATACATAACTTTATTCGTCTGACAATTGTTAAACTTTCGTCTGACAACTGTTATTCTTTCGTCTAACAACTGTCAGACGAAAAAGAAACAGTTGTCAGACGAATAAAGCCATGCATCATTAACCATAAATCCATTAAGCATTAAAAATAAATCTGCACAAGCTCGAAATTAGTTCATAACATAACCGTATGGATTTGATTCATACCCGTACTGAAATGAATAAAAAACAGAATGCAGTTGTTTTTTTTATTAGAATATAAAATAAGGTGATATGTTTTGTCTTTCCATACACGTCACATACGCCTGTTTCCAATAATTATCGGATGTTTCCAATTATCCGTTATTCCGATATGCCAGTGGACTCATCCCCACATATCGTTTAAAATACTTGCCGAAGAACGACATATTGGCAAAGTTGAGCGAGTCGGAAATTTCCTGAATGGAGAAATTGGTGGATTTCAATTGTGACTTGGCATCCATAATCACCATGCGCGAGATGATTTCTACACATGTGTTTCCCGTTACTTGTTTTACTATGGTGCAGAGGTGAGTCTGTGCTATTTTTAGCTTATCAGCATACCATGCCACATTCCGTGTCTGATTATAATTCTGAACCACGAGTTGAGTGAAATTCTTGTATATAAGCTCCTTTTTCGATAGAAATTCTTTGGTGTTTTGCTGCCGGTTTTTGTACATGGCAGATATTCCTACATGAATATTATTATATAGATGTAAGGTGATTCCTTTGCGGGTCGGCTGGTCGAAAAAGGTATAAAGTTTTATTAGAAACAGAAAATACTCTTCCAGTAGTTTGGCTCCTTCTGTTTTTAATGAAATGACCGGTCTGCCTATTGTTACAAATAAGGTATCAACAGGAGATGGGTTTAAGCTGGTTTGTTCCAGATATTTTGATGAGAAACCACCAAAATACAGTTTGGGCTCTCCACGTACATTGTGTATTTGAAGAATACTGCCCGGCATGATGGTGGCAAATTCATTGGCATGTATTGTGATACGGTTCAGGTTGACCGAAGCTTCTATTTCACCTTCCATACACAATACAAAAATCTCCGCTTTTAACCGGCAGGGAAAGTTGGTGTACAAACTAAGCAATTCCTTACTAATTCCTGTGCCTATCACCCATTCTTCCGGTAAATCTATTTTAGGTAATTCTTTATTCATTGTACTTTTACTATTCCGGCAAAGGTAACTGAACAATGGAAAATTCGACTACCTATTTCTTCCACAAAATGCGTCTATAGTTCGCATAGTTTCTTTATGGGATGAGATTGTTGAAGAAGAGGACAAAAACAGAAAAAATAGACCTTGTACCACTCCGTAAATAGTCGTTACTTTGCGCTATCTTTTGAGAAAAAGGCGAAGAGAATAAAAGTGGTATTCTCTTTTGTAGATAAAACCATTAACTAAAAGAGAAAGTTATGAAAAGAATTTCATTTTTTATGTTTGCAATGCTGATTGGCTCGATGAGTCTGTTTACAGCTTGTGGTGACGATGACGACGATGATACTACTCCTTCGGGAATAGTGGCTGGTACATACAGTGGTACTTTGGTTGCTAGCATAGAGGGAGAAGTAGTTGCCAACGAGGCTAAATCTCTGTCTTTGGAAAAGAATGGCGATAATGCTGTGGATGTGGTTATTAAGGATTTTACTCTAAATGTTGTTCTTGGTAATAGTGATCCCATACCTGTGAACTTAGGTGATTTGAAAGTGGAAAAATGTACTTTGACACAGAAGGATGGAAAAACGACCTTTAGTGGTACTAAAGAGTTGAAAGGGATACAAGTCCCGTTGAGCCCTGAATTAAACATTCCTGCTGATTGTAAAGTTGATATTGTAAATGCGACAGTAAATGGTAAGAATTTGAGTTTGCCGATAGATGTAGCTGTAAGTGCAATGGATGTGGAGAACCTATTAAGTGTCAAAGTTCAATATACTGGAACGAAAAAATAAAATACAGAACATGGTTTCACGCAGTTTCTCATAACATTTAAACTATATTTATGAGGAACTGTGAGAACTGTTTCTCTTGCTAAACTGTTTTTATTCTCTTTACTACCTCATGTTGGCAACTTGCCTAAGGCAAGTATAATCTAAAAAATAGACTATTTAATTCATGAAATAGACCTTATGTATATATAAGGTCTAAGAGATTTCTTTATGCCATTTTTTAGCAAGGAAGAGTAATTATCTCTTCTTGAAAATGGACTTTTCTATTTGTAATTAACTTATTATTATTAACTTAAACAGAGTATCAATGAAAAAGAATTTGTTGTGTTTATTTGTATTAATCTGCTCGGTAAGTCTATTCACGGCTTGTAGTGATGACGATCCGAAAAACACGGGCCCTGACTTTACTATGCTTCAAGATGCGACAGTCGGCACTTACGACGGGGGCTTGAAGGTTTCCATGAACGGTGCAAACTTGACTCCGGAAGCTATATCCCAGAGAATTTTTGTAAAAGCTGAAGGAGCGGATAAGGTGGAATTGTCATTGAGAGACTTTTCATTTTTAACTTTCTCTGTAGGTGATATTGTAGTGAGCGGCATACCTTTGAGTGGTGATGAAGGACAGGTGGTTCTACAGGAAACTGCAACAACAATGAACCATGCTGTTTTGGGAAATCTGACTATCAAAGTATCAGGAACAGTAAGTAATGAACAGGCTAATTTAAATATCAACGTTATTCAGAAAGGTGGAAGCGTAGAGGGCGGTCCTGCTGAAGATATGGATATTGTGGTTTCATTTGACGGTACTCGTATTTCTAAAGAAATAGATGATACGGACTACTCTGCAACAGTCATAGGATTCTATCCACTTTCAGAAAATGGATTGACATGTGATTATACAGAGAATGGATTTACGCTGCAATACCCGTCAGATGGCGTGACGTTGATTTCTGCCGGATATAATAAGATTGGAATTTCAAATTTTAATCTTTCATTTCCTTTTAATCCGGCACTAGGTACGCCTACGTCTACAAAACTTCGTCAAGTTATTGGTATAGTAAGTACCCGGTTGATAAAGAATCCGGATGGAACTTTCACTATAGAGGAGTTTGAGGGTACAGTTGCCGATACTGGTAAAGAAAAAGTAGAATATACCATATCGGGTACATTGGATGGTAAAGTTTTGTCTTTGAAGATGATGTTAAAATCAGAAACTTATACAGTTAATTATAGTTATGTATCCAATCCGTTACAAAAAACAGGAAATGAATTGTTAAAAATGACTTTCGATAGTGATATTGTAACTGTTCAACCTGAAATAGCGAAACCGAATGTTGTATTTTATGTAGAGCCAAGTGTAACGGATGAACAGTTAAAGCAGCTCGTTCCTACTTTTGAAGTTTCTGAAGGGGCGATTGTGCTTTATAACAATGAGGAATATGTGGCAGGAACTGCTATTGATTTCTCCGGAGCAAAAACACAGATTAAAGTAAAGTCGGAGAAGGGAACTACACAAACTTATACTATTACACATGATATTATTGATGAATTCTCATTCAAAGTCGATTTTGACGGTGATTGGGAATTGAAGAATGCAACAAATACTGAAGCCAATAAATATCAGGAATATTATGAACCGGGAAGTGGATGGGCTACGTCTAATGAAGGGTTGAAGTGGATTAAACTAATGTATGGTACAGGAACAACTGCTTTGTATCCGCGTGACGGCGCTTATTTGGTAACTGCTACAGATGATGCTGTCAGTGGAAAAGCTGCGCGTCTTGAGACGGCAGATACAAAGGGGCGGTTTGTGGCTTTTACTGCTGTTCCTAAAGTGACCTCGGGTTCTGTGTATAATGGAATATTTAGTGTAAGTCTTGCTAATACTTTACAAAGTACTCATTTTGGTGATATATGCCGTAAAGAACCGAAATCTTTTAAAGGCTATTATAAATATGCCGCCGGACCGGATTATTATCGAGCCAATACTCCGGGTGAACCTTCATTGGCTCATGAAGTGACTTTGGATAATACAAAGAAAGATGCTCCTGCAATGAATGCGGTATTATATGAAGTTAACTCATATTCTAGCGAACATTTGGATGGAACTAACCTGTTGACATCTCCTAAGATTGTAGCTGTAGCTTCAGTAAAAGACGCAGGAGAACGGTCTTCTTATACAGAGTTCAATGTCAACTTTGAATATAAGGATGGTAAATCCTGGGATGCTTCCAAGAAATATAAGTTAGCTGTTGTTTGTTCGTCCAGTAAGGATGGGGATAAGTTCTCGGGTGCACCGGGTAGCGTGCTCTATATAGACAATCTTGAAGTTGTATTCTGATTATTAGAATAAGAAATATAAAGAAACCGGCGAAGAATCATATAACAAGATTCTTCGCCGGTTCTTTATATATCCTTGTATAGAGGTCTACTTATTAGAATGAGTAACCAAATCCGATGTTTAAGTAAATAGGATACATGGCAAATGAAATCGTAGTGAAATCTTTTTTGAAGATATCATTTAGTCCCCATGTCAGGTCAGCATGTATATTTAAGTGCTTATATGCTTTCCATTCTCCACCTACTTGCAATCCCCATTGGAATTTGCGCAGATCTTCGGAGAAATCATAAGTTGCAATATTATCCCCAGTGAAATTCACCCGGTCGCCGGTAGCGTCCGGCGAGCGCAGGTGTCCTTCATAAACATGGCCTGAAAAGTCTTTCTCAATCATATATGAGAAATAAGGGCCTGCAACGAGTTTCCACCGGTCACTGATTCTGTAGTTAGCAAGGACAGGTACAGTCAAAAGGGACATTTTTACTTTGGTCTTGACCCCACCTGTCCAAAGTCCTTCTACCTTTCCGCCTGTTTCATTAAAGATCTCCATGCCATAGTTCTTTACCGTAGCTTCGGTAGTCATATTTTTGTTGTCGAGACGAAGCCCTAAGCTGACTCCCCACTTTTTTTGCACGTCTATCCATTTGGTAATATTCGCTTCCAGGGTGATGGCAAGCCCGGGAGAGTAGCTGTCGATGCTTCTGATCTCTTTAGGAAGAGGGAGAGGGGCAGTCCCACCTATGTTCACACCCGCTTTGAATTGATAATCTAACCCATGAAGCGAAGACCATAAAAGCCCTTTGTGTTCATTAGATGATTGTGCATTGATTTGGCCGATGCCGAAAAAAAACATAGCTAAACTAGCCAATATATATTTTTTCATATATAAATTACTTTTTAAATTATTAATCGTTGTCTTCCTCGCAATGGATTGTCACTTCGTCTATCCATAATGTACTTCCTACTGAACCCTTGAAAGCTGCTCCTTCCACACTGGAAGAGAATACGATGGCAAGTTTATATTTGCCGGCAGCAAGCATGTTGTCATTGATTGTTTTGTTATTTTGAAGTACAAACGGTAAATCGAAAGAAGTCCATTCGCTTGTTTCTTTCACGTCCTCTGATTTGATTCTTGCAAGAGATACTATTTTGGGAGAATTCAAAGAGTTGTAACCGTCCAGGAAATCCTCAACATTGTCTGCTTCATATAAAACGGCATATATATCACCCTTATCTTTACCATTCATGCTGGCATCTATGAAAAAGTTTTTCTTTCCATCCGATCCCAAAGTATAGGAAGTATAATCAGTTCCCGGTTTGAACTTATAATATCCTGAAAGCCGTGTAGGATGCTTGTAGAAAGGGAAACCGAATTTGGTAGCCTTCATTGCGTCTTTCAATGCGTTGCCGACTTCAAATGAACCGATGAAGAGATTTCCTGCAGCAATAGGCATACTCACTCCTGCACCGAAACTTCCGGTACTTTTAGTTTCCAGTTTTGCACCCTTCCCCATATATCCCTGTGACTGTATAGTTATATAATCCAGTGGAGATCTCGCCATACCGGTGAGGTTGAAGCCGGGATTACCGCTTGCCCATTGGAGCATTTCCGCCTTTTGCAGATTGAATTCATAGAATATATGGTACTTGTTATTACCGTCTTCTATATTTTCAAAATGATACTCCGTAGGAAGTTCCGACTTGATAACGGTAATCATATAAACGGCTTCCGTAGTGCGGCTCTCGGATGTCACTCTGAACTTACGCTGGTATTGCTCCAATGTCTGTTCCGAAGTAACGGGAACTTTTGAATTTGAAAAGTCATATTTAGGAGCATGATCGTTTGCCGCTGCGTCGACAGGTTCTATGTCGGCTCCCTCAGGCAGTTCGAACTGGATTTCCAATGTTGATAAATCTGTGGCTTTTGATACGTAAATCGATACTGTCTTACTGTAAGTATTGATAGTAGATAATTGGATATTACTGCCGTTGCATCCATCTATGGCAGCTTCAACGTTTAAACCTTCGTCTTGAATGCAGGAAGTTATTGCCAGACACATTATCATTCCGGCGAATACATTTTTTAGTTTCATCTATTGTTATGAGTTAAGGGATTATATAAGTTACAAAGATAGCTATAAGCGTTGACGCCAATTTTTGTAGAATGTTAAAAGAGGGAGCATAACTGTCGGGAATGTAATACAAAAAAAGACTCCCGCTCTTCCTTCCGGAAGGTGGGAGTCTTAAACTATAGCTTACTATATCTTATAAGCTGATTATACGATACCTTGTGCCATCATAGCTTTGGCAACCTTCATGAATCCTGCTACGTTAGCACCTTTCACATAGTTTACATATCCGTCTGCTTCAGTACCATACTGAACACAAGCTTCGTGGATATTCTTCATGATGCTCTTCAGCTTTTCATCTACTTCTTCAGCGCTCCAGCTCAGTTTGATAGAGTTTTGAGTCATTTCAAGACCTGATACTGATACACCACCGGCATTGGCTGCTTTACCCGGAGCGTAAAGAATCTTAGCATCCTGGAATACTTTGATAGCTTCCGGAGTAGAAGGCATGTTTGCACCTTCAGATACGGCAATCACTCCGTTAGCAACCAATTTCTTAGCGTCGTCGCCGTTCAATTCGTTCTGAGTGGCAGAAGGCAGGGCAATATCTGCTTTTTCGCCCCAAGGACGAGCTCCTTCTACATATTTGCAACCATATTTTTCAGCGTATTCACGGATACGTCCACGGTACAGGTTCTTCAGTTCCATGATGTAATCCAGTTTTTCGCGGTCAATACCGTCCGGGTCGAAGATGTAACCGTCAGAATCCGACATTGTCAGAACTTTACCACCGAGTTCGAGAACTTTTTCCGCAGTATATTGGGCAACATTACCCGAACCGGAGATCAAACAGGATTTGCCTTTCAAGTCAGTTCCTTTAGTTTTCAGCATTTCCATCAAGAAATAGATGTTACCATAACCGGTAGCTTCCGGACGAATCAGTGAACCACCGAATTCGCGGCCTTTACCAGTGAATGTTCCGGTGAATTCGTGAGCCAGTTTCTTGTACATACCGAACATGAAACCTACTTCACGACCGCCAACACCGATGTCACCTGCCGGAACGTCAGTTTCAGGGCCGATGTGGCGCCACAATTCCAACATGAAAGATTGAACGAAACGCATTACTTCCATATTTGACTTTCCACGGGGAGAGAAGTCGGAACCACCTTTACCACCACCCATCGGCAGAGTAGTCAGTGAGTTTTTGAATGTTTGTTCAAAGGCAAGGAACTTCAAGATAGAAAGGTTTACAGATGCATGGAAACGGATACCGCCTTTGTAAGGACCGATCGCGTTGTTATGCTGAACACGGTAACCCATGTTGGTCTGAATATTACCTTTATCATCCATCCAAGTCACGCGGAACTGATATACTCTATCAGGAATACACAAACGTTCGATCAAGTTTACTTTATCAAACTCCGGATGTTTGTTGTATTCTTCTTCAATAGTAGAAAGTACTTCTTCTACTGCTTGATGATACTCCGGTTCATTGGGAAATCTTCTTTTCAGATCGTCTAATACCTTTGCTGCATTCATAATCTTTTTTTCTTTTATTGGTTGTTTAAATTTCGATTACCTATTTCTTTTATGCGGTTGCAAAAGTAAAGATAAAAATTGAACTAGCAAACATTTTATAAAGAAAAATGCGATAAAACATCAAATTTGATATTTTATCGCATTAAAAATGGGAAAAAAGATATTTATTTGTTCTTTTTTATCGACTTATAGACAGGAATGAATACCAACGCTGCCGAAATGACAAGCGTTACTATCGTCATGCCGTCAATTCGTTCGGCTTTTGTGATAACTAAATAGCAAAGCGCCAACCAAAGCAGACTGATGCAAACTATTTGTGATCTGGATAACGGCCTTTTCATTTACCTTCTTTTTTCTTCTTGACAACGATGGCGTCAATCACGGCTACGGCTGTGATATTAACGATGTCGCGGACAGAGCTTTCAAAATCTGTGAAATGGATAGGCTTGTTCAATCCCATTTGGATAGGGCCGATAAATTCCGTATCCGGATCCATTGCCTGTAGCAATTTGTAACCTGCATTGGCCGAACTCAGGTTCGGGAAAATCAGTGTGTTCACGTCTTTGCCTTTCAGACGGGTAAACGGATATTTGGTATCACGCAATTCGCGGTTCATGGCAAAGTTTACCTGCATTTCACCGTCGATAGCCAGCTCGGGATACTCTTTCTGCATATAGTCTACGGCTTCGTGTACTTTTACCGGACTTCCGGTAGTATCGGCGCCGAAGTTTGAGTAAGACAACATGGCCATTGCCGGAGTATGATTGAAGAAGCGGACTGTCTTGTCGGACAGTTTGGCGATGTCAATCAACGTTTCAGTGTCCGGGTGACGGTTAATCAACGTATCTGCCAGGAAGTAAGTACCTTTCTTGGAATTCAGGATATGCATGGTTCCGAAGTGCTTGAAGCCCGGCTGGATACCGATCACTTCTTTGGCAACCTTGATTGTATTGCTGTATCTTGTATAAAGTCCGGTGATGAATGCGTCTGCATCTCCGGTTTCCACCATCATCATGCCGAAATAGTTGCGCTCGAACATCTTGTCGTTGGCTTCCTCGTAAGTAAAGCCTTCGCGTGCACGTTTTTCCGACAGGATACGTGAATAGCGTTCGCGGCGGTCGGCTTCGTCGGGGTGACGGAGATTGACGATTTCGATACCTTCCAGACTGAGGTCTAGCTCTTCCGCCAGTTTACCGATAGCTTCATCGTTTCCTAATAAGATAGGATGGCAGATACCTTCGGCTTTCGCTTCAACGGCTGCTTTCAGCATATTCGGGTGGATACCTTCGGCAAACACCACACGTTGCGGATTGCGGCGGGCAGTGTCATACAGTTGGCGGGTCAGTTTGGATTCATATCCCATTAATTCGCGCAGATGTACGCAGTAAGCATCCCAGTCCTTGATTTCCGTGCGGGCTACTCCGCTTTCCATGGCGGCTTTTGCTACGGCACAGGAAACTTCTGTGATAAGGCGGGGATCCACCGGTTTCGGAATGAAATATTCAGGCCCGAAAGAAAGGTTGTTTACGTGATAAGCTGCGTTTACAACATCGGGTACAGGCTGTTTTGCCAGGTTGGCGATAGCGTGTACGGCTGCCAGCTTCATTTCTTCATTGATTGCTTTGGCATGAGTGTCCAAAGCGCCACGGAAGATATACGGGAATCCGATAACGTTATTGATTTGGTTCGGATAGTCGGAACGTCCGGTTGCCATCAATACATCGGGACGGGCTGCCATGGCATCTTCGTAAGAGATTTCCGGTGTAGGATTGGCCAACGCGAATACGATAGGCATGGGAGCCATGCTGCGTACCATATCCTGGCTCAATACATTTCCTTTGGACAGACCGAGGAATACATCCGCGCCTTTGATAGCTTCTTCCAGTGTATGGACATCTGTACGGTCGGTTGCAAAATATCTCTTCTGTTCGTTCAGGTCGGTACGTGCCTTGCTGATTACGCCTTTACTGTCAACCATGACGATATTTTCAAGGCGTGCGCCCAGTGAAACATACAATTTAGTACAGGAAACAGCAGAAGCGCCTGCACCGTTAACGACGATTTTTACATCTTCGATTTTCTTTCCGGCCACTTCGAGCGCGTTTACCAGTCCGGCACTGGAGATAATAGCTGTTCCGTGTTGGTCGTCATGCATCACCGGTATATCCAGTTCTTCTTTCAGGCGACGTTCGATTTCGAAACATTCCGGCGCCTTGATATCTTCAAGGTTGATACCACCGAAGGTAGGAGCAATCGCTTTTACTGCCGTGATAAACTTTTCAGGGTCTTTCTCGTCGACTTCAATATCGAATACGTCGATGCCTGCGTAGATTTTGAAAAGCAGCCCTTTGCCTTCCATTACCGGTTTGCCGCTCAATGCGCCTATGTCGCCCAGTCCGAGTACGGCCGTACCGTTGGAAATAACCGCAACAAGATTACCTTTTGCGGTATATTTGTATGCATCTTGCGGATTCTTCTCAATTTCGAGACATGGTTCTGCCACGCCGGGAGAGTATGCGAGTGCTAAATCTGACTGTGTACTATACGGTTTGGTAGGAACTACCTCAATCTTACCAGGTTTGCCCTGTGAGTGATAGAGCAAAGCGGCTTCTTTGGTTATTTTAGCCATAGTATCTGTATTATTTATTAATAAGTTATCATTTGGCTGCAAATGTAGGAATAAAAGTTAGAAATTGTAGTCCTTGGTGGATAAATTCTATTAATTTTATAGCAAAATGACTGATTTTATAATACGACTTGTAAGGTTTGCACATTTATATTTGGTTCGGAAAACGCGGATTTCTGTCATCTACTTATCTTTTTTAGTCAATACATGTGTCGTACGCCAAAAAGTGTTTTTTACTTCATTGGCTACTTCTCTCCAACCCGGCATACTCTTCAAGGAACGGCGAACCGGGAAATCATAAAGCAGTAATAGCAGGAACAGGAAGATACAGGCATAAGCCACCCACCCATAAATCTGCTTGATACTGATTTCCATCATCTGACTGATAAACTCTTCCATATAATGACCGAGATTAAACGGATTGCTGCTGAAAGATACATGGTCGATTGCCGAACCGTAACGTGCCAGATTATCAGGGACATAATAAGCCAATCCCTGCGCGTATACTGCGCAACCTAATACGCCACCGACTACCATATGGAGCATGTTAAACACGCTCAAACCCTGAAAAAAGTGCTGAAAAGTCATAATCTCTTCCAGACAAACCATGAAAGTGGCGCTCAATACAGCGTAAGCAAATCCCCGGCATACCGTCGGCAGATAGAGCTGTGAAATGTGAATATCAGTAGAGATTGTCAGGTAGAACCCTATCAGATAACCGATAAGACCCAAGAAACCGACGATGACAAGCCGTACATAATTATATTGTTTGACATGCATCCACCAATAAGAGAATACGCAGCCGATTACTATGCCGATAATGGCAAACCATGCCAATTGTACGCTTACCAGTTCTTCATACTTCATCACTTCTTCATAGAACACTTCTTCCAGTACATGTTCGGTTGCCAGAAATGCTTCCACTACTGTGATTAATCCCAGTAAAGGTAAGAAGTAGCGGTAACTCCACATTTTAGGCTCTAAGAATGGGTGGCGGATAGTCATCATGCGCCAGATGCAAAAAAACAGGGTTATCAGGATAGCTACCGACAACTGCCGGATGACAGGACTGTTCCACCAGTCATACCAGTCGCCATAGTTGAAGAGAAAAGCTATCTCTGCCAGTAACGCTGCCCATAATGCTGCCCCCAACCAGTCGATTCCGAACAACGGAAACTTGCGCATGAACCGGAAATGCTTCACGCAAACGGTCTGTATCAGCAGGACTATTATCATTAATCCTGCAATGAAAAGATTCATATAAGTCCAATGATAATGATACATCAGATAAGTCGTTATCAAGTCGGATAACTGGATACTTCCCAAGACGACGATATGAAGCCAGGGAAAGAAAACGGTAAAATCCCGCTTGGGTGTCATCCACAACTGAATGTTGGACATACATTCAAAAGTTCCCTGAATCTTGCACATTCCTTCAATGAAACATATCAGCCACAATAATGGAAGAAAAGTAATATGCGGAGCTGTCAGGTTACAAAGTAATACCCCCAATGCGGCCGATGTAAGCAGCGTCTTGTTCGTAAAACGGAACTTCATGCGGAACAACAACGGGAAATAGATCGCCATACCCGCAAGATTGGCGTACATACACATCAATATATCCTCACGCATCAATGCCGTTCCACCGATCATATGATTCAACGCTCCCAAATACACACCGCCCGAAAGTTGGAAAGTGACGGCAATAAACAGATAAATCCACGGCTGTATCTTTCGTGGTACAAAGCTGCGGAACATAGGCATTACGAAAGGCCCATTTAAAACAGGTGCTCCCATACGTTAATATTTCACCTCGCATTCTACATTGAATCCGGCACGCAAGCGTTTCAAGTCATCTGGCTTGTTCCCTTTCAGGCTGATACGAACCGGAATCCTTTGCTCCACTTTTACGAAGTTACCGGTTGCATTATCTTGCGGAATCATTGAAAAAGCTGCCCCCGTGGCATCGGAGATGGATTCGACGATACCTTTGAAAGTGACGCCCGGCACAGCGTCTGCTGTCATTTCCACGTCTGCACCTTCTAAGATGTTGGAAAGTTGAGTTTCACGATAATTGGCAATCACCCATAAATCACTGCTATCCACAATATCAACCATCGTCTGTCCGGGCTGCACCAACTGACCTTCCAATATCTCTTTTCTTCCCGTAGTGCCATCACACGGAGCGATAATGACCGTATAGGAAAGATTCAGGCGGGCAAGCTCCAGGGCAGCTTCTGCCAGGCGTACACCCGCTTCATTTTGTCCCAGCCGGTGTGTCTGTTCTCTCTTTACCAACGAAGTCGATTGCTTGGCACGCGAAACCTGCTCATAGCGTGCTTTAGCCGCTTCATAAGCAGTGAGTACATTGTCATATTGTTGCTTTGTCACAGCATCTTCCTTCAGCAATTTCTCAAAACGGTTCAATTCACGTCTGGCATTCTCCATTTGCACACGTACTTCTTCGATGCTTGCGTCATTTACACTCAGGTTATTTTGAGTGGTAGCAATACCGATTGTGGTTGCTTGTCGTCCGGCAGTGGCATTTGCCAAATCCGCTTCCGCTTGCGCCACACGAAGACGGAATTCCGCGTCTTCGATAATAACGAGCGTATCCCCTTTGCGTACCTGCTGATATTCTTCAAAACATATTTTCTTGATAAATCCCGGTACACGGGTGTTGATAGGCGTGATATGTTGTTTCACCTGCGCATTGTCGGTATATTCGATATTCCCCAAATGAACGAATCGGGAACAAACATAAACGACACCACCAACGAGAAAACAAAGAATCAGGATGTTGTATATAATCTTTTGGGTCTTTCTAGCTATCATAATCTATTCTATTTAAATTTAAAAGGGTATGAGTAATTGATTGTCTATTAAAGGGTATGTGTGATATATTTCATTTTATAGTAACTATAAATCACGTTGATGCGTGCATTGACCAAGTTCAAGTCGGCACTCAGCTTCATATTGCTGGCATCGAGCATATCCGTAAGCAGCGCAAGGTCATTTTTGTAGCGATTACTGGTCACGCTGTAATTCTGGTCGGCCAGTTCCACGCTTTTCTCCTGTGTGCGAAGGTCGGTGAAAGAAGTCAGGAAATTGACATAATTGGCCTGAACACCGTTTTCTATCTGTTCCTGTGCTAATGAATATTCTTCTTGTGCTTTTCTCATATTAAGTTTCGCCTGTCGCACTTTCCTGTTGTTCTTGAACAAAGAAGAAAGGTTGTATTTGATTCCTACTCCCACGTACCAGTAATTGAAGTTGTTGTCAAGTACGGGGACTTCAATCGTAATAGGGCCGTCCAGATGTTCGGCGGCTACAAGCGCTATTTTAGGAAGAAGTTCCGAACGTTCCAGTTTCACTTTCTGTCCGTTCATTTTCACCGCCAATCGGGCTTGTTGCAGACCGACATTACTTTGAATAGCCAGTAGTTGCCAGTCATTTTCCGCCAGTGCTTTGACTTCCTCGTCTAGTAAACTGGAATCAGGAATAATTTCTGTTCCGACAGGCAGATGAAGGGTAGTCACTAATTGATGATTCATAATCCTGCATGCGTCCTGTACCTTTGCCAGTTGCAATTTCAATGTTTCTTTTTGTAACTCATAGCGGGTGATGTCATTTTTTAGAGCCGTCCCCTGCGTGCGCCGTGCTTCCATATTGCGGATCACTTGCTCTGTCAAGTCAAGGTTCTTTTGCAACACCTGTACCTGGTTATTCAGTTTATATAGGTCAAGGTAGTAACCAGTCAGGAGAAAGCGTATCTCCTGCCGATTCTTCTGCCAGTCGAGGGCAGCCATCTGTTGCCCCAGTTCCGCCAAAGAAATACTGCTGTTGATAGCACCGCCCGCATAAATAACCTGCTGTGCTTCCAACGCAAAATTATTACCAAAATGCGGCATCGAAATATTCTGTCCGTTCTTGAAGTCACGGTTCCATAAATATCCGTCACCCAGATAACTGAAGGAAAGCGATGCACCTATGTCCGGCAAACGTTGTGCTCTGGCTGCCTTCAAAGCCTCATCAGCAGCTTCCTTTCCGGTTTTATACGTTTGAATACTCTGACTGTTCTCGTCCGCTAGACGGAACATTTCATTAATGCCCAAAACCTTTCTGGCAAGCGTTTGGGCGGATAAACCCTGACTGCATAGTACGACGCATAGCGGCACTATGAGCCATCTTTTTTTGCTCATAAAATGAAAAGAAATTTAATTGATAATGATAAATATACGCTCCTGTATCATGTCACTCCCGAAGAGTCGGCATTTCGCGTCGTGATAAGTAGAATTCTTAGGAAAGTTATCAAATTTGTACAGCTACACCCCAACCGTGGAAGTCGTGCATCTTATTCTCATAACGAATGGAAATTTGATAATTCTTTAGTTTCATCTTTGATACTTGCTTTTCTATTTCGGTTTGCAAAATTATGAAAAATATCAGGTAAGTTGTAATCTTGTATATACGCAAATATAATGTTTTTTAACGGTTCATTGATTGAAAGTATGTTAGGAGATATTGGGAAGTCATGTAGAAGAAATAGCCGGAACAAGTACAAGAAATATGTGAAACATGTACACGAAACACATGAAACCTATACATGAAACACAGGAAACCTGTACGACAGTTGTTGTAATTACGTATTTGAATAGAGAAAGTCCTGTACTTGGATTCAGCGATAGTCAAAGTTATGGATATTTATAATTATAGTAGGAAGAATTTATACCTTGTTCTCAAAAAGTCTTTTTTTGTTCATGTTTAGGCTATAAGGATACGCTGAAATACTGCTACTTTCATTCCTGATATTTATTCGTTTGTCACTTTGCGCGCTGTGGGCTATCAGGCGGGCGACACTGAAAGTAGCAGCATACAGAATCTGACGGCTGTTTAAATAGAATATTTACTTTGATATTCCTTCGGCGATATCCCCTCATGTCGTTTGAAATATCTTCCCAGGTACGACTGGTCAGGGAAACTTAACCGGTCGGCTATTTCCTGTATCGTCAGTTCGGTGGACTGAAGCAGTACCTTTATCTCCAGAATGGCGAAATCGTCAATAATCTTTTTGGCGGAATCTCCCGTTACGCTTTTGCAGATACCGGTCAGATACTTCGTAGAAATACAAAGTTTACCGGCATAAAAAGTCACTTCCCGTTGGGAAGTGCAATTGGTGTGCACTAGCGCGATAAAGTTCTTGAAGATTTCGTCCTGCCGGCTTCCACCCTCTATTTCCTGTGCGTCGAAATGGCGATAACATTTATCATAGATATCGAGCATGAAAGACTGAAGGTGATTCTTGGCTATCTGGTTTCGGAAGCGATTCTCACGGTCTTTGTAGATGGCAGTCGTGGCGCGTATCAGTCCGTTGATGGCTCCGGTATTCTCTTCCGGGAGAACATAGCAGGGATGCTCCTTTATAAACCGGAAAAAGATTGGTTCGAACCGCATACAGGCTTCTATGAACATTTCCTTGGGAAATCCGAAAAAGGAAGCGGTAAAATCGCTGCTGCTGCCATTGATGCGGATAATAGTTCCCGGAAGGAGCACTATCTGGGTGTTTTCTACAACTTCATAATCTTTCAGGTCAATCGTGACGTGTGCCCATCCTTTGCGGCAGAAGTAAATGGCGCCCCCTTCCAGTTTCCACAGGTGGTGCATGATTGGCGATAACTTTTCATCAATTCCGGCGATGAAGGGTTCTCGAAGTACGGCTAGGTTAGAGTTTCTTTCTTCCATATATTATAGCTTTATTGCCGGGCAAAAGTAGGACTTTTTTGCTAAATATTAGCTTTTGTGTTCCGGAAATGAACAAAACTGGAGATACTATGCCTAGTTTTCTGTGGTAAAAAGAGTCTACCTTTGCCGCGTTCAAAAAATATTAAATAGGTAACACAATGAGTAAAAAGATTAGTAAAGTGAAGCAGGGGCTATTGTTGCTCTGCTGTCTGATTGCTGCGACTGGCTGTAAGCAAGCTCCACCGGTACAAATGGAAGCTGAATACGAAGTAATGACTGTATCTCCGGCCGACCGGATGATTTCAAGCGCGTATTCGGCGACCATCCGTGGACGTCAGGATATAGACATCTATCCCCAGGTAGGCGGTACGCTGACCAAAGTCTGTGTGACGGAAGGCCAACGGGTTAAGAACGGGCAGACGCTGTTCGTCATCGACCAGGTGCCGTATGAAGCAGCCTGGCAAACCGCAGTGGCAAATGTTGAGGCTGCACAGGCTTCACTGGCTACCGCACAACTGACTTATGACAGTAAAGAGGAACTGTATAAGGAGAATGTAGTTTCCTCTTTCGACTTGAGCACGGCGAAGAACTCCCTGCTGGCTGCCAAAGCGCAGTTGGCACAGGCGAAAGCCCAGGAAGTGAGTGCACGCAATAACCTTTCTTACACAGTAGTGAAGAGTCCGGCTGACGGCGTAGTAGGTACATTGCCCTACCGTGTGGGAGCATTGGTTAGTTCCGGTCTTCCCGAACCGTTGACTACCGTTTCCGACAACTCGGATATGTATGTTTACTTTTCTATGACGGAAAACCAGTTGCTCGGACTGATTCGCCAGTACGGTTCTAAAGAAGAAGCATTGAAAAGTATGCCGGCCATCGACCTTCAGTTGAATGACAAATCGTCTTATTCCGAACAGGGGCAGATCGAGTCCATCAGTGGAGTAATCGACCGTTCGACGGGCACTGTCAGCCTGCGTGCTGTATTCCCCAACAAGGAAGGATTGCTGCATAGCGGTGGTGCGGGAAATGTGATTGTTCCTGTTCAGAAAGCGGGTTCTCTGGTTATTCCGCAGGCTGCTACGTTCGAAATCCAAGACAAGAGATATGTATATAAAGTAGTGGACGGCAAAGCACAGGCTAACCTGATTCAGGTGACACGTGTAAACGGCGGACGTGAATTTATTGTTGACGAAGGACTGTCACCGGGAGATGCAATTGTAGCGGAAGGCGTAGGATTGCTCCGTGAAGGTACACCGATTAAAGCCAAGACAGCACAGGCTGCCGCTCCAACAACTACTGAAAATTAAACAAAGGAGGAATCATCCATGAATTTAAGAACCTTTATTGAACGCCCCGTATTATCGGCAGTGATTTCTATCACGATTGTCGTAGTGGGTATCATCGGGTTGTTCAGTCTACCCGTTGAGCAATATCCCGATATTGCTCCGCCTACCATTATGGTGAGCACCAACTATTATGGTGCCAGTGCGGAAACTTTGCAGAAGAGTGTAATCGCACCGTTGGAAGAAGCTATCAATGGTGTGGAAGACATGACATATATGACCTCAACGGCTACCAATGCCGGTACGGTAAGTATCACTGTTTACTTCAAACAGGGGACAGACCCGGACATGGCTGCCGTCAATGTGCAGAACCGTGTGTCACGTGCTACGGGACAGCTCCCGGCAGAAGTAACGCAGGTCGGTGTGACCACTTCCAAGCGTCAGACCAGTATCCTTCAGATGTTCACGCTTTCCAGTCCGGACGATAGTTATGATGAAAACTTCCTGTCCAACTATCTGAGCATCAATATGAAACCGGAGATTCTCCGTATCAGCGGTGTGGGTGACCTGATGATTCTGGGCGGTGAATATAGTATGCGTGTATGGATGAAGCCCGATGTGATGGCGCAATACAAGCTGATTCCGTCGGACATTACTATGGTGCTTGCCGAACAGAATATAGAATCGGCAACAGGTTCGTTTGGCGAGAACTCCAACGAAACCTATCAATATACGATGAAGTATAAAGGGCGTCTGATTACTCCGGAAGAATTCGGGGACATTGTCATTCGTTCTACGGATAACGGCGAAGTGCTGAAACTGAAAGATATTGCCGATATACAACTGGGACAGGATAGTTATGCTTATCATGGTGGTACGGACGGGCATCCGGGTATTGCCTGTATGGTATTCCAGACGGCGGGTTCTAATGCGACCGAAGTCAATCAGAACATCGACAAATTCCTCGAAGAAGCCCGCAAGGATCTTCCGAAAGGAGTGGAATTGACGCAGTTGATGAGTTCGAACGACTTCTTGTTCGCTTCCATCCATGAGGTAGTGAAGACCTTGATTGAAGCCATCATCCTGGTTATTCTTGTAGTGTATGTTTTCTTGCAGGACTTCCGTTCCACATTGATTCCTTTGGTGGGTATTGTGGTTTCGCTGATTGGTACGTTTGCCTTTATGGCGGTGGCGGGATTCAGTATAAACTTGCTGACCCTGTTTGCACTGGTGCTCGTTATCGGTACGGTGGTGGATGATGCCATTATTGTCGTCGAGGCGGTGCAGTCACGGTTCGACGTAGGGTACAGGTCATCCTATATGGCAAGTATCGACGCAATGAAAGGTATCAGTAATGCTGTCATCACCTCTTCATTAGTGTTTATGGCTGTATTTATTCCGGTGTCCTTCATGGGCGGTACTTCCGGTACGTTCTACACGCAGTTCGGTCTGACCATGGCGGTTGCCGTAGGTATTTCCGCTGTTAACGCGTTGACGCTAAGTCCGGCTCTGTGTGCATTGCTGCTGAAACCTTATATCAATGAAGACGGAACGCAGAAGAATAACTTTGCGGCACGCTTCCGTAAGGCATTCAATTCGGCTTTTGACGTAATGATAGAAAAGTACAAGAATGCTGTATTGTTCTTTATCAAACGCCGATGGCTGACCTGGTCACTATTGGCTTGCTCCGTAGTATTGCTTGTGTTCCTGATGAATACGACCAAGACCAGTCTGGTGCCTGACGAGGATCAGGGTACGGTATTTGTCAATGTAAGTACGGCGGCAGGTAGCTCGCTGGCTACGACCAATGAAGTGATGGATCGGGTTGAAAGCCGTTTGATGGGTATTCCCCAGGTGGCACACGTACAGAAGGTGGCAGGTTACGGATTGCTTGCCGGACAGGGAAGCTCGTTCGGTATGTTGGTACTGAAACTGAAAGACTGGTCTGAACGGCCGAAAGACGAGGACAATGTACAGGCGGTTATCGGTCAGATATACGGTCGTACGGCTGATATTAAGGATGCGAGTATCTTTGCCATTTCTCCGGGTATGATTCCGGGCTACGGTATGGGTAATGCGTTGGAACTTCATATGCAGGATAAGATGGGCGGTGAAGTAACCGATTTCTTTGCGACTACGCAGCAGTATTTGGGAGCATTGAATCAGCGTCCTGAGATTGCGATGGCTTATTCTTCGTTCGACGTCCGCTATCCGCAGTGGACGGTGGAAGTAGACCCGGCTAAATGTAAGCGTGCAGGTATCACGCCCGATGCTGTGCTGAGTACACTTTCCGGTTATTATGGCGGTCAGTATGTGTCCAACTTCAACCGTTTCTCTAAGGTATATAGAGTAATGATTCAGGCAGACCCGCAGTTCCGTCTGGACGAGACTTCACTGGATAATGCTTTTGTACGTATGTCGAATGGAGAGATGGCTCCGTTGAGCCAGTTCGTTACGCTGACACGTACCTACGGTGCGGAAACTTTGAGCCGTTTCAATATGTACAACTCTATTGCAGTGAACGCCATGCCGGCTGAAGGATACAGTACCGGTGACGCTATCAAGGCAGTACAGGAAACTGCGGAACAGTCTCTTCCGAAAGGATATGGCTATGACTACGGTGGTATCACCCGTGAAGAAAACCAGCAAAGCGGTACGACGATTATTATCTTCGGTATCTGCTTCCTGATGATTTACTTGATTCTGAGTGCATTGTACGAGAGCTTTATTATTCCGTTCGCTGTTCTTTTGAGTGTGCCTTGCGGATTGATGGGAAGTTTCTTGTTCGCCAAAATGTTCGGACTGGAGAATAACATCTATTTGCAGACAGGTTTGATTATGTTGATCGGTTTGTTGGCCAAGACAGCTATCTTGCTCACAGAATATGCGGCAGAACGCCGCAAGGCAGGTATGGGGCTGATTGCTTCTGCAGTCAGTGCGGCAAAAGCCCGTCTGCGTCCGATTCTGATGACGGCATTGACCATGATTTTCGGTCTGTTCCCGTTGATGATGTCCAGTGGAGTAGGAGCTAACGGTAACCGTTCATTGGGTACGGGTGTAGTCGGTGGTATGACTATCGGTACATTGGCATTGCTTTTCATCGTGCCTACCTTGTTTATCGCTTTCCAATGGTTGCAGGAACGTCTTCGCCCCGCGCAGAGTGCACCTACACACGACTGGAAAATAGAAGAAGATATCAAGGTGAGTGAGGAAGAAAAGTCCAAGGCAGGAAAAGAATAATTGATTAAAATAATAACTAATGAGAAAGATAATAATCTTATCCGCAGCGACACTTGTGCTGAGTAGTTGCGGTATCTACAATAAATACAAGCCGGTATCGGAAGTCCCCGAGGGACTTTACGGCAGCGAGTCAGTCGCTGCCACCGATACGGCAAACTTCGGTAACCTCTCGTGGAGAGAGGTCTTTACCGACCCGTACTTGCAGACTCTGATTGATTCGGCTTTGGTACGAAATACGGATATGCAGACAGCCCATCTGCGTGTGAAGGAAGCGGAAGCTTCGCTCCTGACGTCCAAACTGTCTTACCTGCCTTCTTTGTTCCTCGCACCGGAAGGGGTTGCCAGCAGCTTCGACCGCAGTAAGGCTACACAGACTTATTCATTACCCGTGACAGCTTCGTGGGAACTGGATATTTTCGGAAAGGTAACGACGGCAAAACGTCGTGCGAAAGCCGCTTATGAGCAGAGCAAGGAATATGAACAAGCCGTTAAGACGCAACTTGTCGCTGCTATGGCGAATACGTATTATACATTGCTGATGCTCGATTCACAGTATGAAATAGCTGTTGCCACCGAATCAGCCTGGAAGGAAAGCGTGAAAACGACCCGTGCCATGAAAAACGCCGGTATGGTGAACGAAGCCGGACTGGCGCAGACGGAAGCTACCTATTATAATATATGTACGACCGTGCTTGATTTGAAAGAACAAATCAACCAGGCAGAAAATTCACTGGCATTATTATTGGCCGAGACACCCCACGAAATCCAACGTGGCAGACTGGGAAACCAGCAGTTGCCGGAAAACTTCTCCATAGGTATTCCTTTGCAGATGCTCGCCAACCGTCCCGATGTACGTAGTGCCGAATTTTCACTGGCACAGGCTTTCTATACGACGAATGCCGCCCGTGCTGCTTTCTACCCGTCTATCACATTAAGTGGTAGTGCCGGATGGACGAACAGTGCCGGAAGTATGATTATCAACCCGGGTAAGTTCCTGGCTTCCGCCGTAGCTTCCCTGACACAGCCTTTATTTAATAAAGGAATGAACGTTGCACAGTTGAAAATAGCGAAAGCCCAACAAGAAGAAGCCCGTCTCGGCTTTGAACAGACTTTGCTGAACGCAGGTGTGGAAGTCAACGAAGCATTGGTGCAGTATCAGACTGCCCGCGAGAAAGCGGCTTTCTACGAAAAGCAGGTTGCTTCTTTGCAGACGGCTGCCCGGAGTACAAGTCTTTTAATGAAGCATGGCAATACCACATACTTGGAAGTATTGACCGCGCAACAGACATTGCTCAACGCGCAGCTTTCTCAAGTAGCCAATCGCTTTACCGAAATCCAGGGCATGATTACTTTGTATCAGGCTTTGGGCGGCGGTCGGATGTAAGGAGGTGCATATGAATACTGAAACACTGCGCGGCCGGATACTCGACTATACAAAGCGGGAAATGTCCCTGCATGGTGTCAGTGGACTTACTATGGATGATATAGCCAGGGGAATGAAGATGTCGAAGCGGACACTTTACAAGCTCTTCCCCAGTAAGGCTTATCTGTTCCGCATCTGCCTTTCTGATTCTGCTAAGACAGTCAGAAACCATATACAGCAGAAGCAGCTACGAATGGATAGTTCATGTATGGATCTGCTTTTCACGACAGTGAACGGATATCTCACCCTGTTGTACTCGTTAGGGAAAACGCTGTTGCTGGACATCAACGCGGACAAGGAATATCGCTCTTCCTTCGAACGTGAAGAAGCTTTTTGGCTGCAACAGTTTATAGATGTACTGACGCATTGCAAAATCTGTGGTTATCTGCTTCCTGAAGTCGAACCTGACAGTTTCGCAACGGATTTGCAGGAGGTAATCTATCAAGGTTGCCTGCAAGGCACTCCGTGTATGGTGCAGCGTATGATGAACTATACACTTTTGCGGGGACTTTTCAGGGTAGATGGCATCCGGTATATTGATGAACACCTGGAACCTGATAAATTTAATGTTTGTGTATAAGAAGAGAGAGGTGCGTCCGACGAAAGAAGGGCGCACCTTTTTTAATTACTGAAATTTGTTTATTATCGCAGTTATACTTCTACTTATGTGCACAGGTTATAATATTATTGCTTATATTCCTTCGTTTTTCATTTAATAAAACGGTATATTTAGAGTCGATAAAATAATAGCCGATGAAATATCAATTAGAAATAAACACTCTGTTAACTCCCGTCAATGCACATTTACTGTTTGAAAAATGTCAGGCTGATTCCTGTAGATTTTACAAAATATGATGATATGGGAAGCTATATTGAAGATACTATAAAAATAGCCCTTCAGAGTTTGTTTGAAGTTGGTTTTACTCTGAAAGGCTGCAAAGTGAGAAAAAAATAAGATTGTTATTTCCAACGCTTTATTTTTCTACAAATGTATTCAGTGAATGGGGTGGTAGGGTAACGCTTAGATAGCGGCTGTCTAATTTCACTGTTACTTCTTTAGCTTCTTCGTTGAAGTTTCCGGCTATCACTACTTGTTTCTTTTGTGGAGCCATGACTACCATTACCGGTGTTTTATCTTCTTTAGCCGCTCTATATGCCAGTACCTTTGAACCGGGCGTAACATAGTGGCTGTAATGTTTTACCGCATAATATTCAGGAGTAAAAGTTGCTGTTCCCGCCTTTGAATCTACATGGATTAAGGAATTTTGTTTCCATCCCCATCCGCTGAAACCACCAGCATATAAGATAGCATTCCAAAAAGTATATTCTTCGCAACCGTTGCCCAAGTAGTGGTTTATCAGACTGAAGGTATGTTCGGCAGCTTTCCAGTCGAAAGAGCCCCAGCCACATTCACTTTCTGTCTGTACATATTTATATTGCGGGTATTTGGCACGGAGTTTAGGCAGAATCTGTCCGCCTTCCCATTGGAATCCGACTCCTTGTATCGTTTCCGGCATACGAGGGTCAGAGAGAATCTCGTCGATGACATCATAGCGGTTGGTATTGATTGTACCTAAGTATAACTTAATTTCCGGGTGTTGTTTCTTCAATGTCGGAGCCAGGTATTCTGTGTTGAAACGGATGATGCCTTCCGCTGTCCAGGCACAACCCGGATAGTTGGTATAACTCCATGACTCATTTTGGAACATGACCATTGAAACGGGAATACCTTGTTCCTTGTAAGCGTCGATGAATTTGCAAAAGTAGTTGGCATAGGTTTGCAGGTAACGTGGGTCTTGGATGAAGTAGTCGTTCACTGCCAGTTGTTGAGGGAATACTTTGGTATCCTTCTCTTTGCTCTCTTCAAAGAGGGCTACATCCGACAGGGGCGACATCTCGTTTTGATTACGGTCACTGCGGACGGAATAATAATGGTTTATCTTCATCCATGAAGGCGGTGACCATGGAGACATCCAGAAAGTCATATGGGGATTATACTGCTGCGCGGCTTTGATAAAAGGAATCAGGGTCGTTTTATCACGGTTGATATTGAAATGTTTCAATTGGAAATCGCCGGGGACTTCATCACAACTGTACCAGTCGCGGGCATAGTCATTGGCATTCATGGAAAAACGTCCCATTGTAAACTTTAAATCTCCTTCGGGAGAAAAGAGTTTTTGGAGAATGATTTCCTGTTGCTTGCGTGGAAGCATATTGAGGGCATCCCATCCTAATTCATTGAAGCAAGTTCCCCAGGCTTTGAAAACAGTACCTTCTTCTGTACCATTGACTTCTAGTAAAGGAGTTTGTCCGATATTCGTCTGTAACTTGACTTTGTTTTGCTTCCAAATGTTCCCTTCCGTACTGCTAATCCATTCGAAAGACTGGGCATATGCGTCATTCACAGACAATGCCATTACCAAACCACTTAACAAGGTCGTTCTTTTTAGAATGTTTTTCATGTTCTTATTGATATATTTTTATTCATTATTTGATTCGTCACAAAGATAGATAAGAAGGAGAATATGGAAGCACAGAAATGTAACAGATACTGCAACAAATGTATCAATAATAAAAAGGAATATATTTCCTCAATAAAGAATTCATTTTTACATGATACTTTAATATCTTTGCAAAACAATATAAAAAAGACAAACTTATAACTGAAAATATGAAAACAAAAACTTTACTGGCTTTCTTTCTTTTGTCCGTTATGACATTCTGCATGTCTGCTTGTCAGGATGACGCGGAGATTATTTTATTTAGTGGTTCCGAGTTAATCAATGAGACGGGAACTTGCACAAATACCATTTCTTCTACGGTTTTATACCTGAACGGACGGGAAACCGGAGACATTGGAATAGCTAATGGAAAAGGTGGTTATTCGGCACAAAGCTCTGACGAAACGATTGTGACGGCAACGGTCAGCAATGACAGGTTATTGTTGGAGTCACATGGTAAAAAAGGAAAAGTCACGGTTACTGTCAGTGATAAGAAAGGGAACAGCGTTGTTCTGCCTGTGACGGTTTCGTATGGGATTATGACTTTCTACTGTGGAATGAACCGGTCAGGGTTTGCTATCAGTGTGGACAATGAGATTTTGACCTCAGGAACGGATGAAAATAAAGAACTCTTGAAATCGTTGAATGAGGTAATGTTGGAATCATATTCATTTTTAGCGGAACAGGATATTTGTGTTCTGCAACCGGATAATGTCAGCCGCTTTTTGGAAGATGGCAAGGGGGAGTTTAAATTGAAAAGTGCCGATGGTGGAATACGTGCCGAGGGTACTTATAAAGTAAACCGTGATGAGGAGTTGGGAACCGGCAAGCCGGAGTTGGCTTTTTCTTTCTATCAGCATCAGAATGGTGCTGACAAACTATTACATAAGTTTTATTTTGAGCCTTCATTCGTTCGTCAACCCTCTACCAGAGAGGTAGGCCCCATAATATATTATTGGATGGAACATGTTGCGGATTCTCATTATTGGGATGGAGTCTCCTTACCGGAAGCTGGGAACGTAAAAGTGCTTTATGTAGTGTTAGCGAGTTCTTCCGGTATCAGACCTGAATTATAAAATCATTGTAAAGCGCGGATACGTATTTCCGTCGCTTTGCCATCCTACAAAAAAGAGACTGGACTCAAATATGCACTTGAGTCCAGTCTCTTTTTTGTAGGATGTAATACTCTAATAATCAGTCTTTATGCATTCAGCGCCTGTTCGATGTCCGCGATAATATCATCCGCATTTTCGATACCTACTGACAGACGGATTAAGTCAGGACGTACGCCTGCTTCCATAAGTTGTTCGTCCGACAACTGGCGGTGAGTATGGCTTGCCGGATGAAGAACACAGCTACGTGCATCGGCTACGTGAGTAACAATGGCGATGAATTCCAGTGAATCCATAAACTTGATAGATACGTCACGTCCGCCTTTCAGTCCGAAGGAGATGACTCCGCAAGAACCGTTCGGCATATATTTCTGTGCCAAAGCATAATATTTATTATCCGGCAGTCCGCAATAGTTAACCCAAGCCACTTTCTCGTTTTTAGAAAGAAATTCAGCCACCTTCTGTGCGTTGCGGCAGTGTTGCGGCATACGCAGGTGAAGCGTTTCAAGTCCCAGGTTCAGTAAGAAAGAGTTTTGCGGGCTTTGGATGCTGCCGAGGTCACGCATTAATTGTGCCGTAGCTTTGGTTATATAAGCGCCTTTGCCGAAAGCTTTTGTATAAGTCAGTCCGTGATAAGACTCGTCCGGTGTACAAAGTCCCGGGAATTTCTCAGCGTGGGCATCCCAGTCGAAGTTACCGCTGTCTACGATACAGCCGCCTACGCTTGTAGCGTGTCCGTCCATATATTTGGTAGTAGAGTGGACTACGATGTCAGCTCCCCATTCAAACGGGCGGCAGTTGATTGGAGTCGGGAAAGTATTGTCAACAATCAACGGAACTCCGTGGCTATGCGCGATACGTGCGAACTTCTCAATATCCAGTACTTCGAGGGAAGGATTGGAGATTGTTTCGCCGAACAATGCTTTTGTATTTGGTTGGAAAGCTGCGGAGATTTCTTCTTCGCTGGCATCCGGGTTGACAAAAGTAACGTCGATGCCAAGTTTCTTCATTGTAACACCGAACAGATTGAAAGTACCACCGTAGATGGCGGAAGAACAAACGAAGTGGTCTCCAGCCTGGCAGATATTGAAAATGGCGTAGAAGTTGGCAGCCTGACCACTGGAAGTCAGCATGGCAGCTACACCACCTTCGAGAGCGGCAATCTTGGCGGCAACGGCGTCATTCGTAGGATTTTGCAGGCGGGTATAGAAGTAACCGCTGTCTTCCAAATCGAAAAGACGTGCCATCTGCTCGCTGGTATCGTATTTGAAAGTTGTACTTTGATAGATGGGCAATACGCGTGGTTCGCCTTTTTTAGGCGTCCATCCTGCCTGTACACACAGGGTTTCCGGTTTGAATTGTTTTGCCATAATGTTATCGGGTTTTAATGTTTTATTTCAAAAAATGTTTTAATGCTGCAAAAGTAGGGAAAATAATTGTATTTTTGCCCTGTTTATGAGTGAAATGATACTCATGTGAAGGAGATAATTGTGTAGATATGAAAAATAAACTCTATGTTCTTTTATTCTTAGCTTTTCTTTTTTCGGGCACAACGCTTTGGGCACAGCAAAAGGCGACTCCGAAGGCAGGCGAAGGTATCTCTACTTTTCTGTTGAGGCACAACCGTTCTCCGAAGAAATACTATGATGATTTTATAGAACTGAATAAACAGAAACTGGGAAAGAATAATGTGCTGAAGATGGGCGTGACTTATGTGATTCCGCCGGTAAAGAGTACAACCGCTAAAAGTACAGGAACCAAACAACAACCCTCGAAATCCAAAGCGTCAAAAATAGGAACTACCATCAATGAACCCCTGTTTGGCAAGGAACTGGCAAATGTCAAAGTTACTTCCAACCGACTTGCGGGTGCCTGTTTCTATGTAGTCAGCGGACACGGCGGCCCTGACCCCGGAGCTATCGGACGGGTAGGGAAACACGAGCTTCACGAAGATGAATATGCCTATGACATTGCCCTTCGTCTGGCGCGTAACCTGATGCAGGAAGGCGCGGAAGTGCATATCATCATTCAGGATGCCAAAGACGGTATCCGTGACGATACCTACCTGTCGAACAGCAAACGTGAGACGTGTATGGGAGACCCGATTCCGTTGAATCAGGTGCAACGCCTTCAGCAACGATGCAATAAGATAAACGGCCTTTATCAGAAAGACCGCAGGAATTACTCTTACTGCCGGGCAATCTTCATCCATATAGATAGCCGCAGCAAAGGGAAGCAGACCGATGTCTTTTTCTATCATTCGAACAAGAAAGCGGAAAGCAAGCGTCTGGCGAATAATATGAAAGATACATTTGAATCGAAATACGGAAAGCATCAGCCGAACCGGGGATTTTCCGGGACAGTGAACGGACGCAACCTGTATGTGCTTTCCCATACTACTCCCGCTTCCGTTTTTGTGGAACTGGGTAATATCCAAAATACTTTCGACCAGCGCCGTCTGGTGATAAATTCCAATCGTCAGGCATTGGCTAAGTGGCTGATGGAAGGCTTTCTGAAAGATTACAAAGATAAAAAATAGACATTAAGACATCTTTTTCGTGAACAAAACCGAAATCGGAATGTTTTATATATGCAAATCACCTGATGACTGCTTGTAGGTATGCGAATATATGTGAGTCAGTGAATATGCCTCCCCGGCATAACAGGAAGATTGCATAGTAGTTTTGTCGTGTTTTATTTTGTGTTTGTGTTGTGACGGTGCTGCGATGTGAATCGGGGTGCCGTTTTTTATGTATGTAACAGAAAGAAATTTTTGAAATAAGAAATAACTGCGTTAAATAGAAAAGAGTAAGCATGAAGCCATTATTTGTTCCGGCTTCGTGCTTACTCTTTACTTATATACTGCAATCAGGCAGTGTTATTTCCATTCGCTGTGCTGTTCCAACATCGGGTTTGTGTCAATCTCACTTTGCGGGATAGGCCATACCAAATCCTGTGCTCCACGCAGATTACCGCGTTCGACTGCTCCGAAGCCATAGAATGACTTGTCTTCCTGCATACGTTTCTGGGCGTTTTCAAATTCTCCCCAGCGATAAAGGTCGGCAAAACGCAAGTCTTCAAAAGCCAGTTCCACACGGCGCTCATGGCGTACAATGGCGCGTAGCTCTTCTTGTTTCAGATTGGTTCCTTCTGCCTCTTCCACAGCAGGCATGCCAACGCGATCTCGGACTTCATTGATATACTTGGTCACTTCCGCCTGGGAGTAACCGCCTTTTTCAATCATAGCTTCAGAGAGTGACAATAGTACCTCAGCATAACGGATGACGTAGAAATCAAGGCTACCGTCATACTCGTTTGCCGTATTTTCCGGTGTAAACCATTTGCGGATACAGCATGTGGAACTGGCGGGTAAGTTATTAGTGTACAACTTTCCGTTCCATTCCATTCCCGGAAGCATCAATGTTGCCTTCATGCGAGGGTCGCGGTTCTCATAACGTCCCATATCCGGATTTTCTTTTGTATGATCTCCTTTGTCAAGACTACCATTAAATAAAGGAGACTTGTCAATAGGCAATCCATCCGTGCAATAAAAATCATCGCATAAATTCATTGAACCTTCGATGGCGTTCATTGGAGCAGACCAGCAAACTCCAAAGCAATTACCTTCGCCCAGTCCCGGACCTTTGTAGTGAACACTCAGCAACACTTCACTAGCTGTTTCATTGGCTTCCTTGAATAAATCTGCAAAGTTAGCTGCCGGGTCGCTGCCATCACCCGATTTGAAAAGTTGTACTTTGCCGATCACATTCTTGTAGGCATTTATAGCCTCGTCCCAATGCTGATTGAAGAGGGCTATTCGTCCCATAATGGCGTAAGCCGCTTCTTGAGTCAGACGTCCTGTCTGTGCTTTTCCTATCACGGGGATTTTAGGAATCCATAATTTCAGGTCTTCCAGTAAAGAAGAGATAATCTGGCTACGTTCCGTTTTGGGCGCTTGGGCTTCTGCCAGGGTGAGAGGTTTGGTCAGATAGGGTACATCGCGGAAAACGGAAGTCAGATTGCAATACATCAGGGCGCGCAATGCTATTGCTTCCGCTTTGTATGCTTCTATCTTTTCTTGTTCCATCGGTATACGTTCTACGTTTTCCACTAACATGTTGCATCGCTTGATAACTTCATAATTAGCGTTCCAGTACATTGAGAAACATTCATCGGTGGTAGCCGAAGCACATTGTGAAATGGAACTGCCCAGCATCCAGTTACCCCATGTGTGGTCACCATTGTCTGTACTGGTTTCGCGTCCCAGGAATCCGAATTTCCAGCCGTCAATGTTGTCGTCATACAAGTTTTGGCTTTGCATGGCGTCATAGCAAGCGGTCAGTGCCATCAATGCATCCGATTCAGTTTGCCAATAGGTCGTTTGGGAAGGCTGGTTCGGAGAATCTGTCTGTAGGAAACTGTCCGAACATGCGCCGGCAGACAGTAACATTCCGGATAATAATAAAACTCTGCATATATTTTTTGTATTCTTAATCATAATATGTATCCTCCTTGTAATTAGAATTGAATGTTTAATCCAAATGAATAAGTACGCATATTGGGATGTACGTCATTTCTTGTATCACCCGATGACTTTTCCGGATCCCAGTTCTTCAACGGTGTGAACGTCAATAGATTGCTTCCGGCAAAGTAAACACGGATGCTGGAAATACCAACTTTGGCAAGTTCGGTTTGACGGAAAGTATAGCCGAATTCCAGATTCTTCAGACGCAGGTAATCCGATTTTTCAAGCCAGAATGAAGAATAAGAATCGTTCATGGTGTTGCCTAGTGCGGGCATAGGAGCATTTATGTTGTCAGCCGAATAACGGTTCACCCAACGGTTGGTAAGGTTACCGCGAATGTCGGTAGAAGTCTCCCAACTGTAACGGTAGATACCACCCACTCCCTGCCAGAAAGTAGACAAGTCGAAGTTTTTCCATGATGCACCCAGATTGAAACTATAAGAGTATTTTGGGAACGGATTGCCTATAATATCGCGATCTTCGGGAGTAATGTTACCATCATCATCCAGGTCGGCGTACATGATATCGCCCAATTTGGGAGCCACACCGTTTTGTTTGATAACTTCACCTTTTGAGTTGGTACGTTGCAAGTCGGCTTCCGTACGATAGATACCTATTGCTTTATATCCGAAATAAGCACCGATAGGGTTGCCGATACGGTTGATTGTATTGCCATCAATTTTTTCCTCCAGCTCACCCATTTCAAGGATTTTATTCTTCACGTGCGACAGGTTGAAACCGACATTCCAAGCCCAGTCTCCTTTGCTGTCGGAGTAATTTACGGTCCATTCCCAACCACGGTTACGGACTGCACCCACATTCTGATAAGGAGCGGAGAGAGAACCCAGGAAAATGCCCGGCATAGCCAATTGCATTAAGATGTCGGAAGTTTTCTTGTCAAACCATTCGAAGGAGGTCTGTATTCTGTTGTTGAAGAATCCAAGGTCGATAGCGACGTTTACAGAACGGGTCGTTTCCCATTTAATGTTTTCATTGGGGACGGATGTCTGTACCATACCCGCCTGCTTGTTTGCACCTTGGTCGAAGAAATAATTTCCGCTTGCACCCAAAGTAGCCGCATAAGCGTAGTTGCCGATTTCCTGATTACCCAATTTACCCCATGACAGACGTAACTTTCCAAGAGAGAAGTTTCTATAGTCTTTCATAAAACCTTCGTTTGAGAATACCCATCCGGCAGACAATGAAGGGAATGTGGCATAACGATTGGCTTTAGGCATACGTGAGGAACCGTCATGACGAATATTGAATTCGAATAAATACCGGTCGTCATAACTATAGTTTACACGACCGAAGAATGATTGAAGCTTATATTCTTCTGATTCTCCTGTTGCTCCCGGATTGATTGTACCTCCTTTGAGCTCATAAATATTCTCGGTTGGGAACCCTTGTATGGAGGCTGTTGTTTTGTAAAAACGTGAACCGATGACCGAATGTCCCAACAGCACATTGATGCTGTGCTTGTCGAATTGCTTGTTATAAGTCAGCAAGTTTTCGTTTGTCCATGTTGCGTTGCGATACCAATAATCCTCTTCCTTATTAGTCTCTCCTGCTGCTTTTACGATGTTTCCGTCCGCATCATAGCGAGCAGGAGATTTTGGGGTGTAAGACTTAGTCGCATTCAGGTCGAAAGCATAAGCGAGGCTTGTCTGGAACTTCAATCCGTCCCACAGTTCAATACCGGCAAACGCCTTGCCGTTGAAACGCCAATATTCGTTGCTGCGATGACCTAAGGACATTAACTCTACGGGGTTTTTCACCATTTCAGCGCTCATTGACGAACCGTCTACATAGCCATAATGTCCGTTGGAGTACATCACCGGTACGGT
>ERZ791802.422-NODE-422-length-44047-cov-4.092812_pt1 | contig 44047 bp, 36 predicted proteins | sample MGYA00510308_ERZ791802 | MGnify/ENA primary metagenome ERZ791802 (study PRJEB30046, sample SAMN00792028) | human gut metagenome | study: EMG produced TPA metagenomics assembly of the A metagenome-wide association study of gut microbiota in type 2...
AACCGTTATTTTTTGCGCCAATAAACGTGCAGGCATTCTTGCTCTAGCGTTTGCCACCTTAATGGGCTTTTCCAGACTCTATCTATTCGTGCATTACCCAAGTGATGTTCTTGTTGGAGCTCTTTTGGGTTCACTTTTCGGCTTTGTGGCGTATTGGCTCGTTGAGCAGAAAACAAAATTGCCGTAACTGAACGGAATTCCCGACAATTACGGCAATGTTTGTTGTTTAAATCTTAAGAATAACGATTAGCTAAAGAAGTCACGCATCTTGCTCATAAAGCCTTCATCTTCATGATCAGGCGAGTTCTTACCTTTACCGTCCTTGAAGGTGTCATCAAGCTGCTTTAAGAGTTCCTTTTGCTTATCGGTCAAATTAATCGGCGTATCGACAATCACGCGGATGTACAAATCACCGACCTTACCCGTTCTCAATCCCTTAATACCTTGTTCACGCAAACGGAGCAGTTTGCCCGATTGAGTGCCTTCGGGAATCGAGATACGCTTGTGACCGTCCAGAACCGGCACATCCACATCGCCACCCAAAGCAGCCGTGACGACAGAGACGTGCAAATCTACGTGCAAGTTGTCGCCATCACGGTAAAAGACCTTGTGAGGTTTCACCGTAATTTGTACGAACAAGTCACCGGCAGGCCCGCCATTTAAGCCGGGTTCGCCCTTGCCTTGAAGTCGTACACGTTGTCCGCTGTTAATACCGGCCGGAATCTCGACTTCAAGCGTCTTCATCACCTTCTTATAACCCGTGCCGTCACAGTTCGGGCACGGATCTTTGACGGTACTACCGGTTCCGTGACAATGAGGACAGGTTTGTTGTACGGAGAAAAAGCCTTGCTTGACGTAAACAACGCCTGAGCCGTGGCAATGCGGACAGGTCGTCGGAGCAGACTTCGTTCGACTACCCGTGCCTGCGCACACGTCACACTTTTCCCACACGGGCACACGAATCTCAGCGGTGTAGCCCTTGGCGGCTTGCTCAAGCGTGATCTCTAAGTCATAGCGCAAATCCATGCCTTTGACGACACGCGGACCGCTTTGTTGACGACGACCGCCAGCCATGCCTTGGCCGAAAAATTCGTTGAAGATATCGCCCAAGTCGCCCATGTTGGAGAAGCCACCGGCAAAACCTTCAGGGCCAAAACCACCGAAGCCGCCAGGACCGGCCGCCCCGGGATTGACACCGGCTTTACCAAAACGATCGTAGGCCGCACGCTTTTGTTCGTCACCCAACACTTCATAGGCTTCACCGATTTCTTTGAATTTCGCTTCAGCCTCTTTATCCCCATTGTTACGATCCGGGTGGTACTTCATGGCCAAGCGACGGTATGCCTTTTTAATATCGGCTGCACTAGCGCTTTTATCGACACCGAGAATTTCGTAATAATCGCGATCGCTCATTGTCTAAAAAATTCCTACTTCATAAAAAAGAACCGGTCCAAGTCAGCGGCTTTGAATCCGTTAAACCTGAACCGTTTGCTTTTCAAATACGGATTCTGAGAAACCGTGCGCGGCCTTTATTCCGCGCACCGGTTTTCATCGCCCATTATTTTTCTTTGGCGTCCACGTCCACCACGTCATCATCGGCCTTCTTAGCATCTTGCGGCTCAGCTTGAGCTTGTTGAGCTTGGGCTTGAGCTTGAGCATTGAGCTTTTCACCGATCTTTTGAGCAGCGGTCATCAAGCGTTCCACAGCAGCATCGATTGCAGCCTTGTCTTCACCACGGATGGCTTCTTCAACTTGCTTGATACCGTCTTCGCAAGCCATACGATCTTCAGCTTCAACCTTTTCGCCCAAGTCCTTGAGCGTCTTACGCACTTGGTGAATCGAAGCGTCAGCAACGTTACGCGATTGAGCCAATTCGAAGCGCTTGTGGTCTTCGGCCTTGTTGGCTTCAGCGTCGTTGACCATGCGTTGAATTTCTTCTTCGCTCAAACCGGAGCTAGCCTTAATCGTGATCGTGTTTTCCTTACCGGTGGCCTTGTCCTTAGCGGAAACGTGCAAGATACCGTTAGCGTCAATGTCAAATGCCACTTCAATTTGCGGAACACCACGCGGAGCCGGAGCGATGCCTTCGAGGTTAAATTCGCCCAAGAGCTTGTTGCTGGCGGCCATTTCACGTTCACCTTGGTAGACCTTAATGGTCACAGCCGGTTGGTTGTCTTCAGCCGTCGAGAACACTTGCGAGTGCTTGGTCGGAATCGTCGTGTTGCGCTTGATCATAGAGGTCATCACGCCACCCAACGTTTCGATACCGAGCGTCAACGGCGTGACGTCCAACAAGAGCACGTCATGGCGTTCACCGGTCAACACAGAGCCTTGAATAGCGGCACCGATAGCCACAGCTTCATCGGGGTTGACGTCTTTGCGCGGGTCTTGACCGAAGAATTGACGCACCGTTTCTTGCACCTTCGGCATACGGGATTGACCGCCCACGAGGATCACGTCCGTGATGTCAGAGGTCGAGCAACCGGCGTCTTGCAAAGCCTTGCGGCACGGTTCAATCGTGCGAGCAATCAAGTCTTCAACCATGCTTTCGAACTTGGCACGGGTCAAGCTGACGTTCATGTGCTTCGGGCCCGTAGCGTCTGCCGTAATGTACGGCAAGTTCACTTCCGTTTCTTGACGGCTAGAGAGTTCGATCTTGGCCTTTTCGGCAGCGTCCTTCAAACGTTGCAAAGCGATGATGTCTTTGCTCAAATCAACGCCCGTATCCTTCTTGAATTCGGTGATGAGGTAATCAACGATACGTTGGTCGAAGTCTTCACCGCCCAAGAACGTGTCGCCGTTGGTGGAGAGCACTTCAAATTGCTTGTCACCGTCCACATCAGCCAAATCGATAATGGAAATATCGAACGTACCGCCACCCAAGTCGTACACAGCAATCTTCTTGTCGCCCTTACCGGCCTTATCCAAGCCGAAAGCCAAAGCGGCGGCCGTCGGTTCGTTAATAATGCGCTTGACTTCGAGACCGGCGATGCGGCCAGCGTCCTTAGTGGCTTGACGTTGGCTGTCGTTGAAGTAGGCCGGCACCGTGATCACAGCTTCGGTCACCGTTTCACCGAGATAGTCTTCAGCGGTTTGCTTCATCTTACGAAGCACTTCAGCGGAAACTTGTTGCGGAGCCAACTTCTTACCGTCGAGCACGCTCACCCAAGCGTCGCCATTTTCGGCACGTGAGATGGAGAACGGCATCAAAGAGATGTCGCGTTGAACTTCTGCATCATCAAAACGACGACCGATCAAACGCTTCACAGCAAACAAGGTGTTCTTCGGGTTCGTCACAGCTTGACGCTTGGCGGTAGCACCCACCAACACTTCACCGTTGTCCATGTAAGCAACGATAGAGGGCGTCGTGCGGGCGCCTTCACTGTTTTCAATCACGCGAACCTTGTCGCCTTCCATCACCGCCACGGCGGAGTTGGTCGTACCTAAGTCAATACCGATAATCTTTGCCATTTTATTAATTCCTTCTTTTTAAATTCTTTACAGTCGGGGCGTATTTTTTCGATTCCCCGAAGCTCTAATCCGAATATGGGGATTAAGCCGTCAGTTTCAAGAGCTCGTGATAACTTTTTTACAAACTCTCAAAAACCCATAAAAATCATTGTGTTACTGAACAACGCTGACCATTGCAGCGCGAAGAACACGATCGCTGATAAGCCAGCCGCGTTGGAAAACCTTGGCCACTTGTCCCGGCGTTTGACCTTCTTGAGCCGGCACCATAGCAATGGCTTGATGGCGAGCCGGGTCAAACTTTTCGCCTTCAGGGTTGATTTCCACCATGCCGCTTTGTTGCATGGCTTGAACAAATTGACGATACGTTGCTTGCACGCCTTGCATCACGGGATCTTCCGGATTGACGTTCAATTCCAAAGCCTTCTCAAGGCTATCCAGAACCGGCAAAAGGTTCTTGGCAAACTTTTCCACACCAAACTTATGGGCTTTTTCTACCGATTCCTCTGCACGACGACGGGCGTTTTCAGCTTCGGCTAAAGCTCGCATATAGAGGTCTTGTAATTTTTCGTTTTCTGCCTTAGCCGCCGCTAAAAGTTCTTCAACGGTGGGTTCGGACGCTGCCTGCGTTTGTTCACCGGCTTCTTGAGCGCACTTGCACTCCCCTTGCTCGCAGCAACCTTGCTTTTCTTGCTCGCATTGGCAACCTTCTTGTTGACATGCTTGTTCTTGATTGGAATTGACCGTATTGTCTTGCATGGATATCACTCCGAAATAGGACGTGTTTCATTACACATGTATTACATATGGGGATGAATAGGATTTTTTCAAGGGGTAAAGAAAGAATATTTAAATATCAATGCGTTATTGCATGCATATAACAAATTTATTCTTTCTTGGGAGTCAAAATATCGAATTTGGCTACAGCTTCTTCAATGTGCTTTTGATAAAAACTCAGGGCTGCTTCTTCTGCATTCATGCAAGGCAGTAAATGAAGTTCCTTACCACCGGCCGCTAAAAAGTGTTTCTTTAATTCAATGCCGATCTCTTCGAGTGTCTCAAGACAATCTACGCTAAAAGATAAACACGCAACATCAAGCTTATCGATACCAGAGCGCAAAAGTTGCTCAACGTGCTCGGTTAAATACGGTTGTAGCCAACGGCCTTTACCGAATCGAGACTGATAAGCGATGGAGAAATCCTTAGGACCGATATCTAAAGCCTGAGCTAAACGCTCTGCCGTACCCAGACAGTGGCGTTCATAAGGACTGCCTTTTTGAATACTGGCATACGGAATGCCATGAAAGCTCATCACAAGATGGTGCTCCGGCGTACGATAGGTCTCGACAACCTTCGCCAGGGCTTCAATAAAGCCCGGACTATCCCAATACGCTCCGATAACACCCCAATTCAATGATTGCGATTGTGCAGCCATGTACTCGCGCACTGCATCTAGAGCTGACTCGGTAGTCTGAGTGGAATACTGTGCAAAAAGAGGCCAGAATAAAAAGCGCTCAAAGCCTGCGGCTCTTAGTCGACCCATAGTCTCATTGACGTCAGGGAATCCGACTCGCATGGCCGTCTCTACCGTGATGTGTTCAGGCAGTCGTGCACGAAGCTCGCGCGCAACACGATTCATGTGCACCACAAGCGGAGAGCCTTCCGGCATCCACACTTGACGATAACGCTCGGCGCTTTTAGCCGGTCGTTTAGGAAGAATGACACGATTGAGAATCGGCTGCCAAAACCAAGCCGGCAACTCAATGATGCGACGATCAGATAAAAATTCTCGCAAATACGCACGCACGGCCACTTCGGTCGGCGCCGAAGGCGAACCCGTATTCATCAAAATGATGGCAGTTTTTGTGGCAGTTGTTGTCATGCGATCTGAGAAAAATAATCTACGCGCAAAGACTAGCACAGATTGCGTCCTAAACAACCCGCATTCGTAAAAAACTTTTACGCGCTCAAATGGCCTCGATTGCCCGAAAAATTCCTCTCCGACAGCACTCCGAACGGTTAAAATAAAAAGTTATGTAACATTACTTTTAAAGGACTTTTCCATGCTGTTAGCTGATCGACTCTTGCCCGGCGTAGCCGACTGGGCCCAAGAACTCAACGACATCCGTCATGATTTGCACCGCAATCCCGAACGCGGCTTTGAAACCGAACGCACGGTCGGCAAGATCTGTGAATACTTGCGCTCTTGGGGCGTCGACAGCATCGACACCGCCCTCGTCAAGGGTGCTGTCATTGCTGTTGTCAACGGTAATGAGCCCGGTCACACGATCGGCATTCGTGCCGACATGGACTGCTTGCCGATGAATGACGAAAGCGGTAAAGAATGGTCCAGCACCAAACCCGGTTTTGCCCATGCTTGCGGACATGACGGTCACACAACGTGGCTTTTGGGTACGGCTCGTTACTTGGCCTCTCACCGTGACTTCCCCGGTAAAGTGGTCTTTGTTTTCCAACCGGCCGAAGAAATGGCTTTGGGTGCAAGCGCTTTGGTGAAAGCCGAACTCATTGAAAAGTACGGCATTGAAGAAATCTACGGCGGACACACCGAACCGAATCTTCCCAAGGGCGTGATCGGCTTTAAACCCGGTCCCTTACAAGCTTCCTCCGACAGCGTCTACATCACGCTAAAAGGCAAAGGCACGCACGGCGGTCGTCCCCACTTGGGTATCGACCCCATCCCTGTAGCTGCACAAATTGTGCAAACGTTGCAAACGATCGTTTCGCGTAAAGTCGATCCGGTGCAAACGGCTGTTTTGAGTGTCTGCTCGATTAATGCAGGTCGCTTTGAAGCCATGAACGTGGTTCCGCACACGGTTACCATGAGTGGCACGATTCGCACCTTCTTGCCTGAAATCCGCAAGATGATCGAAGAAAACATCAAGAAGATGGTCACGATGATCGCTGAAGCCAACGGCTGCGAAGTGGAAATTCTTTATGAACCCAACTGCAGCTCCGTCATCAACAGCCCCGAGCAAACACAAGCTGCATTGGAAGCCACCCGTGTACTCTTTGGCGATGATCACGTTCGCGTCATTGAAGCCTTCATGAGCTCAGAGGACTTCTCGGAATACTTGCAAAAGGTTCCGGGTTGCATCGTGCGCGTCGGCATTCGTGATGAAGAACATCAAGTGAGCCTCCACCACCAATGCTTTGACTTCAACGACGAAGTATTGCCCGTGGCCGTAAGTGCGTTTGCCAACATGGCTATCACTCGTTTGAAGGCTTTAAACGCCTAATTTGGGCCTACAATGGATGGACTGTGCGACACATCGTCGTGCAGTCCTTTTTTTGGATTTGACTTATGACTCGCTCGGCTTTAATTTCTTTTTCTGGTGGACAAGACTCCACGACTTGCCTTTTTTGGGCCTTAAAGCACTACGATCACGTGCAAACAATGGGGTTTGACTACGGTCAGACCAACCACGTTGAACTTAATTGCCGAGCCAATATTCTTCAAGCGATAAGAAACGAGTTCCCAGAATTTGCCGAGCGTCTCGGAGAAGATGCCGTTATTGATGTCAGAAGCTTCGGCCAAATTGCTCAATCTGCCTTGACCGGCAATGGCGAAAAGCCAGAGCTACGTGAAGGACAACTGCCGACAACTTTTGTCCCCGGCCGCAACCTCATGTTTTTGACGTATGCAGCGGCTCGGGCTTACCTTCGCGGCATTCATGACATTGTCGCAGGCGTTGGCGAAGCGGACTTCTCGGGCTACCCCGACTGTCGCAGAAATACGCTTGATGCGTTAGAGCAAGCCCTTTCTCTAGGCATGGACTATCCCATAAAAATCGTTACCCCCTTAATGCATCGCACAAAAGCGCAAACTTGGGCTTTAGCGCATGAATTGGGCGGCGATCGACTCGTAAACTTCATCGTTGAGCATTCGCACACCTGTTACGAAGGCGACCGTACACATCATCATGCTTGGGGCTGGGGTTGTGGAAAATGCCCCGCCTGCGTGCTCAGAGCTAAGGGATTTGAAGAGTTTTTAGCAATGCAAAAGTAGCCCGTAGAAACGATTCGGGCCGCCAGCTTTCACCGTCGGCCCGAATGTCAATTCGTATTCTTTTTTAGTTAGAACTTAGGCTGCGGTACCAAACGCGGGCGCAAGTAGCGAATCACAACACCGGCAGCCAAAGCCATCCAGAACTTACCTAAGACTTGACCGGCAATGAAATCAATGCTGCCGAAAGCCAACGTTAAGAAAATCCAACTGTCGACAAAGGAACCTGCCAATCCGGCAAGCACGACGGAAAAAGCAGGGAAGCGACGACGCATCGGCGTATAGACCGCAAAGTCAGCTAATTCAGAAAAACAAAATGCGGCAGCCGAAGCCATCACAAGCGAGGGTTGGGCAAAAAGAGCCGACAAAGCCGTACCGACAGCAATAGCCAAGAGCGAATAGCCTGCACCCAAAAAGGCTTGAACGCCATTACGCAACACTAAAGCTGCACCGGCAATCATCACGGCCGATGGTGCCATCAGGCCGGGCCAAACAGGAATCAAACAGGGACCATTGGGCGCGCAAACCGTCCCAACGTTGACAACGACCCAGTTACTTAATGGGATCGTCAAAATAAAAAGTGTCAAAGCCACCAGACCGCAAAGCGTATCCCGGTGCAGCCACTTATGCGACATAAGAGCCTCCGAAAAATAAATCGGCAACCACAGACCCGGTAGAACAAACCGACGCGGCAACACTATTGTTGAAAAGTCTTGTATTTTAACGAATTTTTAGCAAAATTCACGCTCGAAGAAGATCCCCTTTGAGCGTGAATACCTTGTTACGTGCGTTCGGTAAAGAAGCGAAAGATTCGTTGCGGCAAATACGTCACCTCTCCCGGGGGAGAGCCTGTGGGAAAGCCCACGTGGCCGCCTTCAGCCGGTTGATCAATCCAAACGGTCTCGGATACGTCATCAAGCGTTGGCAGTGCCCACTCGGGTAAAAACGGATCGTTTTTAGCATTCATGAGCAAAAACGGTACTTTGATGTATTTCAGCCACGGCTTCGCCGAACACGTCGTCCAGTACTCCATCGCGCTTTTGAAGCCATGAGCCGGTGCCGTGTAAATCGAATCAAAGTCGTAGAAATTTTTGCACTTACGAACGGCGTTGACGTCAATTTTGGCAGCAAGCTCGGGCATTGTCTTACACTTTTGAAGCACTTTCGGAATAAGGCTATTTAAAAAGACCGACGAGTAAACACGATTGAAGCCGTACCGCAAGAGATTGCTGCCCGCAACCAAGTCCACAGGAGCAGCGATGCTTGCAGCTGCCGTCAGTAATGAAGCCGCCTTATCGGCCCTTTTCCCGCAAAACAGTGACAGTTGGTTACCACCGAGCGAAACCCCGACAGCATACAAAGGCGCCTGCGGATAGCGGGCTTTAACCGTTTCAAGCACCCACTGTACTTCATCAATATCACCAGCGTAATACGCTCTGGCCTTCCGATTTATTTCACCCGAGCAACTTCTGAAGTGTGCCACGCAACCGCGCCAGCCGCGCGAAGCAGTCTCGTGCATTAAAGCTAATGCATAGTGACTACGGGAGCTACCCTCAAGTCCGTGGAAATGCACAAGCACGGGGGCCTTAGGGTCGGCCGGCTCCGGCGTAGCCCAATCCACATCAATGAAATCGTCATCGGGCGTTTCCCAACGCTCACGACGGTACGTCATTTTCGGTTTTTTACAAATTTTGGCCGCAACGATTGTTTGCAACTGCGGGCCCGAAAGCCAATGCGGCGCAACATAATCGGGTTGAACGAGGGGCATTTTAGTTCTTCTCCACCTTCACGGTCGGCATCTTCAAACTCATGTCCTTGGCCGTTTTTGCAATGGCACAGGCCGCCTTCATGGCGATATCGCGATAAATCTTCGCGGCTTCGCTCTCAGGCTCGCCAATTACCGTCGGTTCTCCCGAGTCCGCTTTCTCACGAATGGACGTCTGTAACGGCAAGTGCCCCAATACTTCACACCCATAGGTGCGACTTAATCGCTCAGCGCCACCTTGACCAAAAATATGTTCCAAATGACCGCACTTCGGACAAACAAACATCGCCATGTTTTCCACAACGCCCAATACGGGAACGTTGACTTTATTGAACATGCGAAGGCCTTTTTGGGCATCCAAAAGCGCAATGTCTTGCGGCGTGGTCACGATCACCGCGCCGGTCACCGGCACAGTTTGAGAAAGCGTTAATTGAATATCCCCCGTACCCGGCGGCATATCAATAACCAAATAGTCCAAATCGCCCCATTTGGTTTGCATTAAAAGTTGCGTTAAGGCTTGCGCAACCAAAGGACCGCGCCAAATCATCGGTTCATCGGCATCAATGAGAAAACCGATGGAATTGATCTCCAGACCGAGGGATACGACCGGAAACATGTTTTGACCGTCATTGGAGATGGGACGACCTTGAGCACCCAACATCATCGGTTGACTCGGACCATAAATGTCGGCGTCCAACATGCCAACTTTGGCACCTTCGGCCGATAGCGCCAAAGCCAAATTTGCCGCCACAGTGCTTTTGCCCACACCGCCTTTGCCACTGGCAACGGCAATGATATTTTTAACATTAGACAAGACTTTCAAGGTGCGTTGTACGGCGTGCGCCACAATGTGTTGTTTGACGTCCAACTGAACAGCAACCCCCGCTTTGTCAAAAGCAGCCTGTACTTGTGCTCTGACTTCATCGATCACATTTTTAGCCGGATAGCCTAAGAGAATTTGCACCTCTCGAGCATCGTCGGATACTTTAACCATGCGTGCTGAAACGTAATCGCAGCCGAGTCGCGGATCAACGACTGTTTTCAAAATTTCGAGAATTTGTTCTTTAGTATTCACTGTATGCTCCTGGATAACGTAGAAGCATATTGTCCGATTTTTTGCGTTTAAGCTCAAGCTAAAAGGGACTAATTTCAAAACTATCATCCCTGAAACAAAATCAAAACACCTATCATTGGACAGGTACATAGCCGGAATTGCAACGTTGTTATAACTCATTTATCACCGGTGCTTACTTTCATTTTACTTTTGGGCTTCATCAGTCTTTTTTTCGAACATAATGTTGAAAATACCTCATATCTGCGTGGGGAAGGCACTTTGCGAATAAAAGCTTTCTGTCATAGTTACTGTTTCAATAGCCAACCAACTTTTACCATCTACTTTATATCACCAGTACCTAAATACGAACAAAACAACGGGGTCGAAATTTTCAAAACCAATCTTCTCGTTCAGCGTTCTTCGAGCCTTTGAACGATTAACCCTGCTATAGCGACTTTTGCTCAGCTAAGTCATGATTGCATTTGCTAAAATTCTTTTTTTGTTTCACTTACTTTGCTATTGAGCGACAAAATCATGCAAAAACGCCAAATTTTCGTCACGACCGCTTTGCCCTATGCTAACGGGCATTTCCATATCGGTCATATTATGGAATACATTCAAGCCGACATCTGGGTGCGTGCGCAACGCATGTACGGTCACACCGTACACTTTGTCGGCGCTGACGATACACACGGCGCACCGATGATGATTGCTGCTCAAAAAGAAGGCATCACTCCACAGGAATTCGTGGCACGCATTGCCGCCGGTCGCAAACAATACTTGGACGGCTTTCACATCAAATTCGACCACTGGTACTCGACCGACAGCGAAGAAAACGTTGAACTGTCTCAAGACATCTACCGTCGCTTAAAAGCCGCCGGTTTGATTTATACAAAAGACATCGAACAGTTCTACGATCCGGTCAAAGAAATGTTCTTGGCTGACCGCTTCATCAAGGGGACGTGTCCTAAGTGTGGCGCCGAAGACCAATACGGCGACAACTGTGAAAAATGCGGTGCCGTTTATTCGCCCACCGAGCTCATTAATCCCTTCTCGGCCTTATCCGGTGCCAAGCCCGAACTTCGCACCTCGACGCACTATTTCTTCCGCTTGTCGGATCCGGCCTGCGTGGCCTTCCTTCGTGACTGGGTTCACGGTCAAGGCAAAAGCGGTGTCGATCGTGTTCAACCGGAAATTCGCGCCAAGGACGAAGAATGGTTGGCTGACGGTAAATTAGGCGACTGGGATATCTCTCGTGATGCCCCTTACTTCGGCATCCCCATTCCTGATGCTCCGGGCAAGTATTTCTACGTGTGGTTAGATGCCCCGGTAGGCTACTTGGCCAGTTTGAAGAACTACGCTGCCAAAGTTGGTTTTGATTTCTGGAAATTCCTCAGCGAAGAAAAGACCGAACAAATTCACTTTATCGGCAAAGATATCGTGTACTTCCACACGCTTTTCTGGCCTGCCATGCTTCACTTTGCCGGTCAACCGTACCGAGTGCCCGATAACGTCTTTGTGCACGGCTTCATGACGGTTGACGGTCGCAAAATGAGTAAGAGCCGCGGCACGGGTATCAGCCCCTTGAAATACTTGGAGCTGGGCATGAACCCTGAATGGCTGCGCTACTACTTGGCCGCCAAGATGGGCCGCACCAATGATGACGTCGACTTCAGCAAAAACGACTTCTTGGCTCGTGTGAATTCCGATTTGATCGGTAAATACGTCAACATCGCCAGCCGTGCCGCCGGATTCATTTTCAAGCGTTTCGAAGGTCGTGTCGCCGACGGTATTGCCGATGATGCCATCGTCACCACGCTTCGCGACAAAGTGGCCGAAGTCGCCTCGCTTTTCAATGATCGCGAATATGCCAAGGCGCTTCGCATCGTCATGGACTTGACCGATGTTGTTAACGAATACGTTGATCGTGAAAAACCTTGGGAATTGGCCAAGTCTGAAGATAAGAAGACCGATTTGCACCGCGTTTGCTCCGTTGCACTTGAAGCATTCCGTCTTTTGACCTTGATGCTCAAGCCCGTGTTACCGGCAACAGCTGCCAATGTTGAGGCATTCTTAAATTGCGGTGAACTCACCTGGGATACGGCCGATCGCGTGTTATCCCCCGAATCTCCGATTTCTGCCTTCAAGCACTTAATGCAACGTGCCGATATCAAGCAACTCGATGCACTGGTACCGGGCGCGCCGGAAGTCAAGCCCGAAGAAAAACCGTTGCCAGGTGGCGAAGCCATCGCCGAAACGGTCACGATTGATGACTTTAACAAACTCGATCTTCGGGTTGCCAAGATCGTGAAATGTGAGGCCGTTGAAGGTTCTGACAAGCTTTTGCGTTTGACGGTCGATATCGGCGAAGGACGTACGCGCAATATCTTCTCGGGTATTAAAGCTTGGTATGATCCGAAGGACTTGGAAGGCAAACTTACTGTCGTCATTGCCAACCTTGCTCCTCGCAAGATGCGCTTTGGCGTCAGTGAAGGCATGCTTTTGTCAGCCAGTGACGCCTCGGAGAAAAAAGGACTCTATATCCTTGAACCTCAGACCGGTGCCGAACCCGGGATGCGTTTACACTAACATTTCATTACAATACGCTCGGCACTTTTAGTATTAAAAACAGTTGGCTGATCAGCCAACTGTTTTTTGCCATTTTGAAATCGGTGTTTACACGTTAGAAACAACTCTTTCTCGAAAAGAAAATGTCCATCGTCCAACGTCTCAAATCTGCGCTGCACAATGCTCCGTTTGAGCCTTTTCATCCGGCCAGCTTTGATTTAATCGGTCACTATAGCGGCAAAAACCTTGCCCGCGATATCAGCTCCGGCTTAACGGTCGGTATGGTGGCCTTACCACTGGCCATGGCCTTTGCCATTGCTTCTGGTGTAACACCAGAAGCCGGTATCTATACTTCGATCATCGCAGGCTTTTTAATTGCGATCTTAGGCGGCTGCCGAGTTCAGATCGGCGGTCCTGCAGGCGCTTTTATCGTTATTATTTACGGCATTATCGCCAACTACGGTCTGGCCAATTTGATGATTGCCACAATCGGTAGCGGGATCTTGCTTTTCCTGATGGGGTTGCTAAAAATCGGCAATCTCATTCGTTTTATTCCGATTTCCATCGTGATCGGTTTCACAAACGGTATTGCCGTACTCATCGGCCTGTCGCAGGTTAAGGATTTCCTCGGTTTGCAAATCGATAAGATGCCGGCAGACTTTTTCGGACAAATGGATGCGATCTACCATCACATCCACACCGTTAACTGGTATGCGCTAAGCATTGCCTTATTCTCCTTTGCCATTGTTAAGTTCTGGCCTAATAACACCTCGACGCGCGTTGCTCAATGGCGTCGTTGGTTGGCGAAAATTCCGGGAACAGTGATAGTTTTGGCGCTCTCGACGATTGCCGTCACAAGCTTTAACCTCCCGGTCGAAACAATCGGCAGCAAATTCGGCGGCATTCCGCAAACCTTGCCTGATTTGCAAGTGCCCACATTTGACTGGCAAAACATTCGCAATCTCGTCGGCCCGATGATCACCATTGCTCTTTTAGGCGCGATTGAATCTTTGCTGTGCGCACGCGTGGCTGACACTTTGACCGACGATCGCCACAACCCCAACCAAGAACTTATGGGGCAAGGGGTTGCCAACATCATCGTTCCGTTCTTCGGCGGCATTCCAGCCACTGGCACGATTGCTCGTACGGTCACGAATATTAAGAGCGGCGCAATCTCGCCTATTTCCGGTGTCGTGCACGCGATCACGTTGCTGGTGATCGTTCTTGTAGCCGCTCCGTTGGCTTCGAACATCCCTCTCGCGGCCCTATCTGCGATTTTGTTCTTCGTAGCCTCTAACATGGGCAATTGGGCAGAATTTAAACGTTTGCGCTGCATGACGATGTCCTACAAGGTCACGTTGCTTGCCACGTTCTTCCTGACGGTTATCTTTGACTTGACGGTAGCCGTCGAAGTGGGGTTACTCATCTCGTGCTTGTTCTTCATCTATCGTATGAATACGCTCACGAAGGTCACCCCCATGACGTTATCGGCTGATTGCCCTGAAGGCATTGAAGCATGGCGCTTACAAGGTTCGCTTTTCTTCGGTTCTGTCTCCAAGCTCAATCATGTGACCGATCCGAAGCGCATCACGGCTCACAATGCCAACAAAGTGGTGATCTTTAACTGCACAAGCCTCATGAATATCGATAACTCCGCCATGGATATCATCTCTACCTACATGCGCGCTTTAAAACGTCGTAATTTTGAGTTGATCATTTGCGGTGCAACCGATCACACCCTGCGTCAATTGCAACGCACGGGTATTGCTCAAACACTCGGTCGCAACATGGTCGATAATATGTTTGAAGCGGAAAAACTGGCTCGAGAATTGTTGAGAAATATTCATTAATCTCCCGCTTCTTCTATATTTAAAAACGCTCGAAGTATTGTGCTTCGGGCGTTTTCTTTTGTGTCATAATCAGTGAGAAATTTCTTTTGGAGTCTATGTCATGATCGTTGAACAAAAACTAGCCGAAATGGGATTAGAACTGCCCGCCGTGGCTGAACCTGCAGGTCTTTACACCTTTTGTCGTCGCGTCGGCAATCTTATTTGGGTTTCGGGCCAAACGCCTGATATCAATAGCGAGTTGCAGATTGCCGGTATCGTTGGTGATACGTTAACACTCGAAGAGGGCCAGCGCGCCGCACAACTGAGTGCCTTAAATGTGCTCGCCGTTTTAAAGCGTGAATTGGGCGACTTGGATCGAATTAAACAGTTTGTTCATTTGACAGGTTTTGTCCGTTGCACGCAAAACTTTGGCATGCATCCGCAAGTCATTAACGGGGCGAGCGGTTTATTTAAAGCTCTTTATGGCGAAGCCGGTGTCGGCACCCGCATTGCCTTGGGCGCGTACGATTTGCCCGAAGGCGCTGCTACAGAAATTACCTGTGTAGTAGAAGTAACCGACTAAAAATGCAAAGCGGGATGAGTTCGAAAAATCTCATCCCGCTTACTTATTCTCGAATCAAATTAAAGCAATTCAATCACTTTATCGATTGTCTCTTCGCTAGTGGCCCAACTCGTGCACAAACGCACGGCGGTGTGATTGTCATCGACTTTTGCCCAACGACTTACAGCCACTTGCTCTTCAAGTTTTGCCAATTGTGCATTCTCTAAAATGACAAATTGTTGGTTTGAGGGGCTTTCAGCATAGAATTGATACCCTTTCGCTTTGAGCGCCTCTTTCAACTTCATGGCCATGGCCACAGCATGGCGACTAATTTCGAAGTAGAGATTGTCGGTAAAGAGCACGTCAAATTGGATACCCAACATACGACCTTTAGCAAGCACTGCGCCACTTTGCTTTTGAATCGTAAAGAAGTTGCGTGTAAGCGTCTTGTTGGTAAAGACCACGGCTTCACCAAACATGGCGCCCACTTTCGTACCTCCGATATAGAAAACATCCGTCAAGCGTGCCAAGTCTGCCAAGGTCATATCACTGCCTTCACTCGCCAAGGCATAACCCAAACGAGCACCGTCAACAAACAACACCATGTTGTGCTTGCGACAGACTTCTGAGATGGCGGTCATTTCGGTTAACGTGTAGACAGATCCCGTTTCAGTCGCTTGAGAGACGTAAACCATGGCAGGGATGACGGAATGATTCCAAGCATCGTCAGCGAAAGTATCTTGAATGTATTGATCGAGTTCTTGAGGGCACATCTTGCCATCGTGTGCAGCAATGGTGAGCACCTTGTGGCCGCCCGCTTCAATAGCGCCGCCTTCGTGTCCGTTGATATGGCCGCTCTTAACAGCAATCACGCCCTCACAAGGACGAAGAATGGAGCGAATGACTGTGGCATTCGTTTGTGTGCCGCCCACTAACAAGAAGACCTCTGCATCAGGAGCTTGACAAGCTTCGCGAATCTTAGCCTTAGCGCTTTCACAATAAGCGTCGAAACCATAGCCGACCGTACTTTCCATATTGGTCTGAATGAGCTTTTCCAAAATTTTGGGATGACAACCTTCTTGATAATCGCAGGCCAAACGAATCATGACATAAACTCCTTTAGAGATACAGAACCCATAGTGACACCAAGTAATTGGCGCTGGAAAGGATGATTGTAGCGCTGGGAAATTTTTCGCGTTTAATCAATTTGTCATATTTCTGTCACTTTTCGGTCATGCCCTGCTCGTAGACTTCGCCCAAACTGTTTGTAATGGCTAACTACTTGTCACTCTTGAGGAGTTTTCGGGATGTCTGAATTGACTGCACCGACTAAACTTGAAGTCAAAAACTTCAATTTCTACTACGGCGCTTTTCACGCGCTTAAAAATATCAACTTGTCGATTGCTGAAAATAAAGTGACGGCGTTCATCGGCCCGTCGGGCTGCGGCAAGTCCACGCTACTGCGCACCTTTAACCGCATGTATGAGCTCTATCCGGAGCAACGCGCCGAGGGTGAAATTTGGCTCGACGGCGAAAATATTGTGACCAAAACCGAAGGCGTTGATCGCTTGCGCTCCAAGGTTGGCATGGTGTTCCAACGACCGACCCCCTTCCCGATGTCCATCTATGACAACATCGCCTACGGAGTGCGCTTGTTTGAAAAGCTGCCGAAATCAGAATTGGATGACCGTGTCGAATGGGCTCTTCGTCAAGCTGCCCTCTGGAGTGATGTTAAGGACAAGTTGCAAGAATCAGGCTTCGCACTCTCCGGCGGTCAACAACAGCGCTTGTGCATTGCCCGCGCCATTGCGGTAAAACCCGAAGTGCTCTTGCTCGATGAACCCTGCTCGGCTCTTGACCCGATTTCTACCGCTAAGATCGAAAACTTAATTGACGAATTAAAGAAAGACTACACGGTAGTTATCGTGACTCACAGCATGCAACAAGCCGCTCGTATCTCCGACTTTACCGCTTACATGTATTTGGGCGAACTCATTGAATTCGGTACCACCGAAGTCATGTTTACCAAGCCCACGCGTAAAGAGACGGAAGACTACATCACGGGTCGCTTCGGTTAATCTGCAGGAGATTAAAAATGATTATGTCTGCACAATCGCATTTGGTGCACCAGTTTGATGAAGATTTGGACGAATTACGACACTTGCTCTACGGCATGGGCGATCTGGTGCTTGAACAAATTACCAGCGCCGGGAAAGCTTTCCGTAACGGAGACATTGATTTAGCCCAAAGCGTTCGAGATCGCGACTCTGCCATTAACGCCTTGGAAGTCTCCACCGACCGCGCCGTCACGCTTTTGATTGCTAAGCATCAGCCGGCCGCCAAAGACCTGCGCTTGGTGTTCGGGATGACCAAAATGTCCACCGACTTTGAACGCATGGGTGACCAGGCTCGCAACATCGCTCGCGAATGTAAGGCTCAAGTTCCTGATGAATTGATCAAAATTGTTGCTGACTCCGGCATTGTAGAGTCGAGCACCAAAGTGGTTAACATGGCAATGTTAGCTCTCAAAAATATGAGCGAAACGGCCGCAGTGAACACACTTCGTGCCGATAAAGAAGTGGATCAGTGTTTCCACAGCGGCATTAAGGAAATCACAACGTTCTTACAGGAACACCCTGAAAAAACCGATGTCGCGCTCTCATGTTTGAACATTCTGAAATGCTATGAACGACTCGGCGACCATGCCACCAACATTGCCGAGCATGTCATTTTTGTGCTCGACGGTGAGGATATTCGTCATTTGAGGCTTGATGCGTTACCTGAAAATCTAGCCAATTTGCCGTGATAATTAACCTTTGTCAAATAGACGAAGGTTTATCCTTTGGTGCACATATTTTCGCTTATCATGAATATAGGACTTTTCAGGAGGTCGCATGAGCGACAACGAAATTAAATCTGCCCGCATCTTGATTGTTGAAGACGAAGCGCCGATTCGCACACTGATTTCTTTTGCTTGCGCAGGCGCTGGCTTTGAAGTCGAGTGCACCGACAGCGCCGTGACGGCTCAGCGAATTGTCGAGGAAAACCGCCCTGACTTGGTTTTGCTCGACTACATGCTCCCTGAGCTCTCGGGTGTTGAGTGGTTAGAGAAGTTACACGCCGATCCCAAAACGAAGGATCTGCCGGTGATTATGCTCACGGCTCGTGGCAGTGAATCGGATCGCGTTAAAGGACTTAACGCCGGGGCCGATGACTATGTTGTCAAGCCGTTCATGCCTCGTGAGTTAATAGCGCGCATTCAGGCCGTGCTTCGTCGCTATCGCATTCAAAGTCAAAATAGGGGCGGAACCGATGATGTAGTTGTGTGCGGACCTTTGACCATGAATGAGTCAAGCTTTGAAGCCAAAGTCGATGATGTGCCTCTGTCACTCTCGGCTAAAGAATTCAAGCTACTCTTGGTGTTTGCAAAGAATCCCGAGCGCGTCTACAGTCGCGAAATGCTTTTGCAGCTCGTCTGGGACAATGCCTATGTCGATGAACGGACCGTTGACGTGCACATGCTTCGTTTGCGCAAACAACTACAAGGCACAAAGGCTGAAAACCTCCTGCAAACCGTTCGCGGTTTGGGCTATCGAGCCCACGTCGAGTAGTACTTTTGCCTTGGAGGGCTAGCCATGCCGGCTAAAGATTTAAATGCCAAGCAGCGCTGTTTGTTAGGCCTTACTCTTGTTGCGATCCTTGCCACTGTGATGTTCTTGTCCAGTCCGCTTATGGTGGCAATGGGCGTCACGTTGGCTGCGCTTGCACTTTTGGTCGTATACATTGTTTTCAATCTTTCCGTGCATTGGGTGGATGTGGCCGAGGCCATTGATTATCGCCAAACACAAAATCGCTACACGGCCCGTATCGATCGTTATCGCTTGTCATTATCTGCTTTGCCCGAAGGCGTTGTACTTTTCAGGCAAGGTAACACGTTGGAATGGTGTAACCCTGCCGCAGAACGTCACCTTGGAATCAAATTAACGGAACATTTGGGTAAAGGCCTGCGAGAAGTTTTCTCTAATGAAGCATTGGTCAGCTATCTCGAAGCCGGCGACTTTGCCAAGCCCATCGAGGTGACGTCAAAACTCACGGGCGGCATTTTATCTCTCTCGGCTGTCGTTGCAGACCAAACCCACTTTATCGTGACAACGCGTGATGTGACCGAACAACGCCGTATCGAACAGATGCGTAAAGACTTCGTCGCCAATGTCAGCCACGAACTTCGCACTCCCTTGACCGTTATTCGAGGCTTCTTGGACATGATTTTGGCCGACGACAACATCGATCCCAAAATTATCAGAGAGCAACTTGAACTCATGCAAGCGGAAGCTTCTCGTATGCACAATCTAGTCAATGACTTGCTTTCGCTCTCTCGCCTCGAAAATAAGGACGACACCAAAAACGATCTGCCAGAGGTTGTCAACATGAGTAAGCTTGTGGCGGCTTTAGCCGAAGACGCAGTGATGCTTTCAAATGGCAGACATACCATCAATACCGATATCACGACACACAAAGCCGTGATGGGCTTTGTCGATGAGATCAAAAGTGCCTGCTTGAATCTTGTCAGTAACGCTATACGCTACACGCCTGAAGGCGGCAAGATTGACATCAGTTGGCGAGTCAACGATGATGGATCTGCGGTGTTCTCTGTGGCTGACACCGGTATTGGCATTGCGCCGCAAGATATTCCTCGCTTGACTGAGCGCTTTTACCGCGTCGATAAGAGCCGCTCTCGTGATACGGGCGGTACGGGTCTAGGACTTGCTATTGTCAAGCACGTTGCCATCCGCCATCAATGCCAATTAAAGATCGATTCAGAACCCGGAAAAGGCTCAACTTTCAGCCTTATCTTTGCACCGGAAAATGTCATTGATTAACTTTCTGTCATACATTTCTCAACAAAAAAGGCCGCGAGGCCTTTTTTGTTGGGATAAATAGTAGTACATTGGTTGGATACGCACTGATAAAAGGAATTCAATCATCATGACAACAAGAAAGAAATCTCGCTCAGAAAATCAAACTGAAACCAAAGGCAATATTCTGTCCGATCAAGAACATCACGCTCAAACCGAAGCGTTGCGCTCTATCTTGGAAAAAGAGCCTCCGTTTGATCGCTTGCGTATTCTCAAACTCTTGACAAAAGAAGCAGAGCTGAGCGTTGACCCCGCTCCCGGTGAAGGTGATGACGATGAACTCGTTGAAAATTGGGAAAAAGCCGACTATCCCTACAAGCACAACATGAATAAAAAGCGCTACAACCTTGAAAAATATGCGCTTCAAGTTGAGCTATTGAAACTTCAGAAATGGGTCAAAGAAACCGGTCGCAAAGTGATGATTATCTTTGAAGGTCGAGACGCAGCCGGCAAGGGCGGCACGATCCGCACCTTTATGGAAAACATGAATCCTCGCGGTTGCCGCGTTGCAGCCTTACCAAAACCCAACGAACAAGAAAAGGGACAATGGTATTTCCAACGCTATGTTGCTCATCTGCCTAGCCCCGGTGAAATCGTTTTATTTGACCGTTCGTGGTACAACCGCGCCGGTGTTGAACGCGTGATGGGCTTTTGCACGGACGATCAATATGTGGAATTCTTGCGTGAATGCCCGGGTTTTGAAGAAAATCTGATTCGCTCGGACACTATCTTGATTAAGTTCTGGCTGTCGGTTTCCCAGGAAGAACAACGTCGTCGCTTCAAAGAACGTCGCATTGATCCGTTAAAACGCTGGAAACTCTCCCCGATTGACATTGCCTCTTTAGACAAATGGGATGACTATTCCCGAGCCGCCGAGGTCATGTTCTTCTCAACCAATACGAACACGAGCCCCTGGATTGTGGTTAAGAGCGATGACAAGATGCGCGCACGCCTTAACGCCATGCGATACGTTCTCTCGATGATTGATTATGAAGGTCGTGATCTTGACCGTATCGGCAAAGTTGACCCATTAGTGCTCTCTCGCGCTAATGTCGATAATCGATTCACGGCTATGCTCAAAGAAAAAACAAAAGACAAAGACTCTAAAAAGAAGAAAAAAGACAACTAACGCGCAATCTCCATAAACATAATCCCCGGAAAGAGAACTTCAACTTTCCGGGGATTATTTTTGGAGGATGTGACTAAATTACGCTTTCTTTTGGGTGATAAGCTCAATAATCTTAAGCGTCACGTCAAGCGAAGCAACGAAGCTGTCAATCGGCATAAATTCTGCATAACCGTGAGGATTGTGCGCCCCGGTGAAGTAATTAGGCGTTACCAAACCGCGAGCTGTCAATGCCGAGCCATCAGTGCCGCCTCGCATGGCAACAGTATTGTCCTTAATACCCAACGCGGCCAAAGCTTCGTACATTAAATCAATCGGCAAGCGGTCTTCACCCAAGCTTCCCGAAATATTGCTGTAAATATCATCGATGGTGGCTTCAATCTTTGCTTTTGGATAGCGTTGACGCAGCACTTCCAACACCGATCTCACATAGGCTTTACGCTCTTCAAAACGCTTATTGTCAAAGTCACGAATATTGAGTTGAACACTTGCTCGAGCAGGATTGCCTTGCATGTTCTTAAACCAGAAATACCCATCACGCTCATCGGTATTTTCCGGCGTCTCCAGACGACTGAAGTTATTGATGAGATCCGTAACAATCAAAAGCGGGTTAACTAAAACGCCTTTAGCCGCACAAGGGTGTGTCGTGACACCGACGATATCAAAGTGCACTTCAGCTGCGTTATAGGTCTCGTAAACAAGTTCTCCTAAACAGCCGCCATCAATCGTATAAGCGAAATCGGGTTTAAATCGTTCAAGATTCAAGAGTTTTGCGCCACGCAACCCCGTTTCTTCATCAGGAACAAAGGCGATATAAATGTCACCATGCGGGACCTTTTCCGTGATCAAGATTTCCAGCATCGTCATCACGTTGGTCACGCCGGCCTTGTTATCAGCACCCAACACGCTCGTGCCGTCGGTGAAAATAATGTCCTGCCCCTTGTACTGAGCCAATTCCGGATGATCTGCCAAACGAATCCAAATGTCTTTTTCAGCATTTAAGCAGACATCTCCGCCTTTGTATTCAATTACTTGGGGATGAATTTCAGGCGACAACCCCACATCAACCGTATCCATATGAGCTACAAAGCCCACTGACGGGACTCCTTTGACAGTACCGGGCAAGAAACCTGTTACATTAGCGTGTTCATCGACATGCACGTTTTCAAGCCCAAAATGACGAAGACCGGCTTCCAAAACACGAGCCATATTCCACTGACCTTCGGTGCTCGGAATTGTCTTCACTCTGGGATCGCTTTGGCTTGTAATGGCCAAATAACTTAAGAAACGTTCCACCAACGCTTGAGCTTTTTGATGCTGATCCATGTCACCCTCCTAAAGACTTTTGAACATGCACACAAGGACTAGTGTATTCCCAATTTCAGGCGTTGTCATGATTTTGACACGGCTTTTACATGTGCATATTTGTTATATTTTCAGTTGTTTTCATAATATTGTCTGAGTACATCTTAAATAGATGCTATTTGTGATAAAAGGTTGGGATATATCTTTTACAATGGACATTATCCATTAGAACAAATCGAGGATCTCATGAAATCTACATTAGCGATTGATTTGGGTGGTCGTTATACCGGCGTGGTTTCTTATACTTCTGAGTTTGGCTTGCCTTCGGCTGATAGTCTTAAAGCCTATGTCATTAATACTCCAAACAATGACGAGCTAACCGTTAGTGTCAAGTCAAGAACTCAAGTGCGTCATCGTTTGCGTTCTCAAAAACGATTTAAATTGGCACGTCAATTAATGACTCTGATTGTTCAGCATAAAGTGGCTCGCAATCTAAGTAATAGTGAGAAAGAAGCTCTTTTTGGACTACTGAAGCGACGCGGATATTCTCGTTATGATTCTGAATTAGATCTTTCATGCCTACAGTCAATTGAAACCGAACCTTTTCAATCTTTTATCCCAGAAATTTCAGAAGATGAATCCTTACTGACCCAATGGGAAAGTTTTAAGGCCGGTTACTCAACAGGAAACGTAGACTGTATCAACATTGTCCGTTCTTTTGCCAGTCTCCCGGATGCAAAGCAATTTAAAGAACATCTGAAACAGTACTCACTGAGCAAAGAAGAGGTCAAAGACTATCTAACAGCTTTATCTGTGCTTCGAGAAGATGCCCTGTTAGTTGAACAACAAAGTTTATTCGGACACAAACATAGAACACAATTCTTTGACGATATTTATGGTGATATTCCGAAAGACTCTCGATTAAAGACTATCGTCAATGACTTCGGTGGCCTTGAGCCTTTCTATCGAACGATTGGCAATATTTGCAATCTGCAACTTAGAGCTCTTCGTTGGTACTTCAACGATCCTTCAATGAAGAATCCTTATTATGATGACAAGCGACTGAAAAGTGTACTTTCCAGAGCTTATCATTTCTTTCACTATCCAAAAGAAGAACTCGAGAAATGCCGTGACATCTTAAGTGCCATCGAAAGTGCTGATAGCGCACTCGCCTTTTTGGCTTCTTTCGATCCCAAAAAGACAATTCCACCCTATGAGGATCAAAATAACCGCAAGCCTCCTCTTGATCAAACTCTGTTGTTAAATCCTCGCGCACTGGATCTCCGATATGGTTCTCGCTGGGAACTTTGGGTAAATAATTTACTTAGAGCTCCTGAGTCCAAAGGCATTGATGATCAACTGGATGTTATTCTCGCCAGCACAGACCGCAAGTCTCGTCTACAAGAACGCCAAACCGGCCAAATTGTGCACTACACCAGCAAAAAGCTATACAACGCCTACGTACTGCACAGGCTCTTGGACAGAACTCTTGATAATGATCCGTACTCTCTGCGCCTCATTAGCAAAGAACGCATTGGCCAATCCAATGATATTCATGAAGCGATGAGTCGTTTAACCAAAGACTTGGGTTCTCAGCACTTAAAAGAATTCCTTGAATTTGCACGCAATTACTACAACGAGGTTGAGCTCGCTAAAAGAGGTTTGTGGTCCATTGTTCAGACTCCTCTTTTAGAACGTGCTGACATTCATCCTCCAATGAAAAAAGGCACCATTATTTCGCGATTAATCAACAACGTTTTGTGCACGGAGAATGTGTCTATTTCACAGTTCTGGCATCTTCGCGTAAAGGGAACGAGTACAGTAAAAAGTATTTGCGCAAGTATCGAACGAACACGCAAAGAATATGGGAATTTCTTTAATGCCGAATACAAAAAAGCTCTCGCAAAACATCGCGTGAAAGAAAAGTTAGATGCACAAGACAAAGAATTCATAAAAATTGCTGACAATGTTCAATTAACGAGTCAACGCATTGCTCAAGCACTGAATTTATCGGAAGAGCAACGAGAAAAATTTGCGAATCCCTTCTCGTTAGCTCAACTCTATACGATCATAGAAACAGAGCCTAACGGTTTCATTAAAACGTCTGTTGCAGTTAACGACGAGAATGCTTGGCGTACAAATCTAGCTGGCCATGCTCGTTGTGTCCGACTCAGTTCCGATACGGTCAGACCGTTTGACGGAGCAGTGAAAAAAACTCTTGAAAGGCAAGCCTATGAACTAGCCAAGTTGAAGTTCAGTGAGTTACAAAATAGCGTCAAAAATGACTGCACAGTCGACGTGACGCTATTGATTGAAAGTAATGAATTTGCATTTACCTCTTCAATGGCAGAAATTAAAAAAAGCGATAAGGCCAAAGCAATCCGTAACAAAGCTGATCGTGCTATGAAGCGACAAGATCAACGCTGGCAAAACAAAAATAATCGAATTAAGACTGCTAGCCGAGGATTGTGCCCCTATACGGGCCAACCGCTTGGAGATAACGGCGAAATTGACCACATCGTTTCTAGAAGTGCGAGCTTGATGCTTTACGGGGACATTTTGAATTCAGAACCGAATTTAATTTATTGCTCGCAAAAAGGTAACCAACTCAAATCGAACCGAATTAAAACTATCCAAGATCTTGCGTCCAATTATCTTGAAAAAGTTTTTGGTACCTCGAATTTCTCTGCTGTCGAGGAACTCATTTGCAGTACGGTGAGCCGTCTTTCGGACAATGATATCGTTCAATTTGATTCACTAACCCAGCAAGAGCAAGACGCTGTCCGCCACAGTTTATTTCTTAATTCTGCCAATCCTGTCAACAGGAGAGTGCGTCAGGCTCTAGCCAAACAATTCAAATCTCGCGTTAATGGGACCCAAGCTTGGTTTGCCCGCCAATTTATCAAAACGCTCCAGGAACTAAGCGCCAATTGGTGTAAAACTAACAACATCTCTCTGACGTTTGACGTTTATCGACTACCGTCTCAGAGTGTACAAGGTGATTATCGGGCGAAAATCGCGACTTCCGCTCCGGAGCTGGCTAAACCCGACAGTGCCCAACCTATCGGCTCTCACGCTATAGACGCTTTATGTGTATTTGGTGCTGCGCTTGATAATCAAAAAATTGCAAAACGAATGGGATTGGACAATCTGACATTGTCTGATTCACTTGAGCATCTCACTGCCCTTTTGCCGCAAAGCGTTGATATTATCAACATCAAGCGCAAATCATTATTTGATAAGGACGACCTGCAGTCTATCAGCTGGTTTAAAGAGACCATTTATGCTGAGGAATTTTTGCCCATTATGGTCAAAAAAGATGAAACGCGTATTGGCTTTAGTTGGAATGATCAATACTCGTTAAAAGTCAAACACGGAGATATCCTCATCAAAACTCTTTCTAGCTTTTTAAACGAGGCTAAACCAGTTCGTGAATACGAAATTCAGACTTTCACGATTAATCGAGAAAAAGCCTTTGAGCTTCTACACAAAGTTTTTACGGCACCCTGTACGTCTGAAGAATGTCAAATTGCGGACCTACTGGAAGGCATGAGTTATGTCACGCAAAAAACTCCCATCAGCGACTTCTTCGATGAAAAATCTCGTTCCTTTAAATTAAATAAGGCCGATAAGCTTTTCTCTATCAAAATTAAACTTGACCGCCGGTTTGGTGCTTCAGGGACCATTTTCTTGCCCTGCCAGAAAGATTGGGAAAATGAAATCAAAAAAATAAATCAATTTACTGGTCAACTTAGCAATTCTCAAAACGGTCAAGACGTTGTTTTGAGCATGAAGAAGAATCTCAAGCGTTCTGCTTTGAAGCATAGACGGACTAGAAGAGTTTGGAGTATGCCTATCGTTCCTTCTGGTCTCAGTGCTGCCATCAGACTTAATCGCAAGAGTCATGATGGACGCAACATCTATCAGCTGCAAATGATCAAAAATGCCAAATATAAGGGACTTTGCGTTGACAACGAGGGGCAAATCGACTGGAACCAACTATTGGTTGCGGACATCTACAAACAAAACTCATTAACTTTAAGAGCCGAACGCTATCTTGACAGCCAAAAATTCATTTCGATGGATCATTGGCTTGATATTGATATTGGAATTCCTGAAGTTAAGGTTCGTATGAGTCCTGGGGAAGCCAATCGTCGGCATATTTGCATCACACAAAGTCGACAACAATTTGAAAATTGGATTGGATGCACCTTGGGCTCAATGTGGACTATGCCGGCAACGAAAAAACTCAATGAGGAGGAGCTGGCCAACTTTATTAAAAATGCAAACTCCCCAATTCTGGGCTCTCCGCGAGATGGCGTAATCAAATTCGCTCGACTTGGAGAAACTATTACGTACTACTACTGCTCTCAAAGCGCTAATGCTCAGATGAAGAATGCCTATCAAAAGGCTTACCTTGCGTCATTAGCGAAATGAGACACATCACCATTTCCAATTACGGTTCGTTCCTCGGATTATCCGGGGAACGACTCGTAATTCGGGAACAAGATCATATTATCCGCGAGGTGGCCCTCTCTAGATTGCGGTCAATATCTATTGCTAAAAAGGGAATCAGCCTTTCTTCTGACTTAGTCCAAGCCTGTGCTTATCGAGGTATCAGAATCTTCTTTCTTGACTGGAGAGCACGAAACGTCAGTGCACTAATCGGAATGAATCAACATGCCGTTGTGGCCCTGAGAAAACAACAATTTGCTTTCGTGCAATCTCCTCATCTTCCACGTACTGTCGCTGAACTCATTTCTTCGAAAATTATCAACCAACGTGCTGTCCTACTTTACTTTGCGAAAATGCTGAAATCCTCAGTTCCGCAACGAAGTTTTACCTTACGACGTACTGCTGAACATCTCGACGTAATTATTCAAGATCTAAAAAATACGTTACCAGAAAACCACTGGCGAGCTCGCCTCTTAGGTGCAGAAGGCAGTGCAGCCAAACTTTACTGGGATGCTTTATCTCATACGCAACTTTTTTCTGCAAGCTTTTCCAACCGTCAAGGACGTGGAGCAACTGAAATCACCAATCAACTACTGAACTATGGCTACACAATTCTGCAATCTTACGTTTGGAGCGCACTCGACAATGCTGGATTAGAAGTCTATTGCGGTTTTTATCATACGGATCGCCCAGGGAAACCATCATTGGTTCTCGATACTATGGAGGAGTACCGAGCATGGGTCGTAGATCGCAACGTTATAAAGCTACGCCACGGACTTTCTAAGGACGACCAATTAAGTCCTGCTTTGAAAAAACGATTGACTGACGAAATTCACCAAACGATGGCAACCATTTATCCCTACCGCGGGAAAAAACTCCGATTAGAAAGTATCCTGCAACGACAGGTTTATCGACTCTGCTCGACAATTGTTGATCAAAAGCATTACAGGGGCTTTCACTTTAAGTGGTAAAGATATGGGGTTATATACACGGTACATCGTCTGCTATGACGTAGAGAACGATAAAACTCGATCGAAATTTTTCGATTTTTTAAAGGATTTAGGACTCGAGCCTATCCAAAAGTCGGTGTTTTATGGGCAACTGACTCGAGCTGAAATTCGCTGCCTAAAAAATAAAGCTCATGAATTGCTGAATAAGGACTCTGATTGTTGCCTGTGGCTTGTTTGTCCATTAAACCCAGAAGATTTTAAAGATTTTGTTGGCTATCAAAGTCTTAGTATTACAGAGGCAGAGGGCTATGAGACCATTTAGTGTTCCAGTGTCACTACTTCGACAATATTGTTTTTGCCCACGGATTCCCTTTTTTTACCTTGTCAAAGATATTAAGCCTGTCGCAAAACCATGGGAAAAACAAGGGGTAATTTTTCATAAAAGACAATGCTTTTTAAACGCTCGAAGACGTATGACAAGATTTGGGCTGTCAGATGCTACCATGAGGTCCAATCAATTAGTTTCTTCCGAACTGCTCTATCTACATGGTGTTTGTGACTCAATTTTATTTTCTGGAGACTCTCCCGTTGCCATTGTTGAATTCAAAAGTCGAGACGTTGCCTGCACCACTCCAGGCAGTCTGATTCAGTTGACGGCATATTCAATGATTTTGGAAGATCTGTACAACATAACCCTTCGACAAGGATTCTTCCTGTGTGGAGAACGAGGTAAAGTTCATCAAATTGACATCACTAACGAAAGGAAAGAGCAAGTCTTACTTGTCAGGGATTCAATTTATCGAGACTGTGAAAGAAGTTTACTTCCTCACTCATGCGCAAGCGAATTTCAATGCGGTCAATGTGAATTTATAAATTTTTGTGCGGATCGGTAGCGCAAAAAACGGATGGCTGGACATCAGTCCAGCCAGTAGCCGTTATCAATCTTGATTTTTGATGATTTCAGCTCGCTTCGAAAAGCGACTTCAATCCCTTAACTAGTGCAGGATCTATTTTATCACAAAATTTAAATGAAACAAGATTGTTGCTCATTTACTTTCGAAAAATATCCCCTTTTTACCGCAAACAGCATACTTGCGAAAATTTTCTGGATTGGCATAAAGCCAAAACCTGAAAACCTTGAGCATTCGGTGCCGTTTCAATTATGCACTAGCAAAGGATTTCACTGAAACTCCGCAGGTGTTGCCGCAACCAAAACGATTACCGTGTTTCAATTATGCACTAGCAAAGGATTTCACTGAAACTTGTTTTACGCGGAGGTCGACAACTCGGCCGCCAACGTTTCAATTATGCACTAGCAAAGGATTTCACTGAAACAACGATTCTTGACCAATTCCTAAAAGTGTACCAAGTTTCAATTATGCACTAGCAAAGGATTTCACTGAAACGTTTCTGAAGTCGCCATGCTCAAACCGATGTGCATCGTTTCAATTATGCACTAGCAAAGGATTTCACTGAAACTTAGATCGTGTTGTTGCTGTACCTACTGAGCCTGACAGTTTCAATTATGCACTAGCAAAGGATTTCACTGAAACACGAGGTAGTAGCCCGACTTTGCTTTGTTTTTGCAGTTTCAATTATGCACTAGCAAAGGATTTCACTGAAACCCGAAGATGATGCAACGACCATCGCCACGGCCATCGCGTTTCAATTATGCACTAGCAAAGGATTTCACTGAAACTAATGACGCGCTTGAGCCATCAAGTGGTCCAAGCAGTTTCAATTATGCACTAGCAAAGGATTTCACTGAAACATGATTTTGATGGTGTCCGAATCGGGCTTGATCTCAGTTTCAATTATGCACTAGCAAAGGATTTCACTGAAACGTAGAACAAACCTCATCGACAAATGAGACTACACCGTTTCAATTATGCACTAGCAAAGGATTTCACTGAAACGTATACACGCATCACCCTCCACGCGGGCGCCGTTAGTTTCAATTATGCACTAGCAAAGGATTTCACTGAAACCCGTATTGGTGGACGTTTCGAACGGGTTAACTAGTTTCAATTATGCACTAGCAAAGGATTTCACTGAAACATAGTGTCAATTTGGTCATCGTGCGGGTGTGTATGTTTCAATTATGCACTAGCAAAGGATTTCACTGAAACTGATACTCAGTTTTTCTTTGTTCCCGCTCGTTTGGTTTCAATTATGCACTAGCAAAGGATTTCACTGAAACGCAAAATACTCTGAAGTCTGCGCGATGATTTGTTGCGTTTCAATTATGCACTAGCAAAGGATTTCACTGAAACTTTTTTCTTTCCTGAATGCTTCTGAAAACCTGTGTTTCAATTATGCACTAGCAAAGGATTTCACTGAAACAGATCGAATCATCATGCTGTATGAGAAGCGCGGCGGTTTCAATTATGCACTAGCAAAGGATTTCACTGAAACCTAGTTAACACACCGTAAGATGACACGTTGATATGTTTCAATTATGCACTAGCAAAGGATTTCACTGAAACTACTTTGCGGCTTCTGCCTTGGGTCGTATGTTCTGTTTCAATTATGCACTAGCAAAGGATTTCACTGAAACCCGGGGCCGGCTTGGGAAAAGGACGAGATTCTCGAGGTTTCAATTATGCACTAGCAAAGGATTTCACTGAAACTCAAGAACAACTGCCCCATGGTCAACAGTCTCGAAGTTTCAATTATGCACTAGCAAAGGATTTCACTGAAACGTTGGTAGGCAAGATAATAGTCTGAGTCCCAAACAGTTTCAATTATGCACTAGCAAAGGATTTCACTGAAACGTTGCTGCCTACACTCTCAAAGACGCGTTTGCACGTTTCAATTATGCACTAGCAAAGGATTTCACTGAAACCGATGCCTGGGGCCTTCGTTTGCAAGGCGTCAACTGGTTTCAATTATGCACTAGCAAAGGATTTCACTGAAACACTTCCCGACGGGTTTACACCTGAGCAAATCGATGTTTCAATTATGCACTAGCAAAGGATCCACTGAAGCTACAGCATTGAGCGATCGCAACTGCAGTTAATGCAAATCCAATTGTGCACGATCAGACGTTCTAAACAAAACTAGCGTACCAAAACAAACGTACAAAACGCTGTGCATCTACACCTGTGAACAACATCAAGAGCATTCACACAATCGGAAATACCAACGCAAAAAAGCGCGATTTCCCGCGCTTTTCCTGCATTTTACGAAGGTTGCTTAAGTCTAGTGACGAGCAATCTTGCGTTGCGCACGTTGGCGAATGAAAAGTGCCACCGTGTTTAAAGACAAAACCATCAAAACCAACAAGAAGGCCGTAGCGTATTGAATCGGACGAGTAGCTTCAACATCAACACTGGATGTTGCCAACACATAAACGTGATACGGCAAACTCATCACAGGGTCGAGAATAGAAGCACTCATCTCAGGCGTATAGAACACCGCCGCCGTGTACATGATTGCAGCCGTTTCACCTGCCACACGAGACAAGGCCAAAATGTTCCCCGTGAGGATACCGGGCATGGCCGCGGGCAAAATGATCTTAAAGATCGTTTCTTTTTTCGAAGCCCCCAACGCTAAAGAGGCTTCGCGCCAAGCTTGCGGTACTTGGTTTAAGGCGGCTTCGGTCGTGTTAATCACGATCGGCAAAGCCAACACGGCCAATGTGAGAATACCGGAAATAAGGCTAACGCCAAATCCGCAAATCGTCACAAAGAACGTTAAACCAAACAGACCGAAAATCACGGACGGCACACCGGAAAGGTTTGACACCGCCAAACGGATGGCGCTTACGTAGCGGCCACTTCCACCATACTCAGTCAAGTACAAAGCGGTACACACACCCAAAGGCAAAGCAATGACGGTTGCTCCCACGGCTAACCAGAAAGTACCGACTAAGCACGGCCAGATGCCACCTGCGGTCATCATCTCACGCGGAGAATCGAACACGAAGTCCCATGAGAGGGCCGGCAATGCATTGTCAATTAAGTACAACAAGATCGCCACGATCACACCGGCGTTGATGACGGTAGCAATACGCATCATCCAAATCCCGATGCTTTGAGACAGATAACGCCAAAACGGATTTCTTTCAACTGACATTTCTACGTTCTCCGTCCTTAGTGTTTGCCGCCGATCTGATACTTCTTCGTGAAGTAGAAGGCCGTTGCGTTAAAAATAAATGTCGTCACAAAAAGCACCAAACCCGTTGCAAACAATGCATGGTAGTGCGTCGAACCCACAGCGGCTTCAGCCATTTCTGCTGCAATGGAAGCGGTCATGGGACGCAAGGGATCAAAGAAGCTTTCCGGAATGATTGCAGCACCACCTGCTACCATCAAAACCACCATGGTTTCACCCAAAGCGCGGGAAATACCGAGCATAATGGCGGTACCGATGCCCCCCAAAGCATAACGGAATTGAACCTTGTAGAGCGTTTCCCAACGCGTTGCTCCCAATGCTAAAGAAGCTTCAGATAAAGCCACGGGAACGTTACGCAAAGCATCTTCAGAAATGGAGCAGATAAAGGGAATGCACATCAGGCTTAACATCACGGAAGCATTCATCCAGTTAAGACCCGAATCCAACCCCATCGTTTCTTGCAGCCACGGAGCCACAAGCACCATACCCAAGAAACCGATAATCACAGAGGGTAAAGCCGCCAACAATTCAATGGCAGGCTTAACCACGCTGCGCACACGGGGACTGGCAAAATACGCCAAATAGGCTGCGGTTAACAGCCCCATCGGCAAAGAAATCATAGTCGTGGTCGCCGCAACGGCTAAAGATGCGACTAACAGTGCCCCGATTTCATAATCGGGGTTACTGCCTGTCGGATACCACTCCGTGCCGAAGAAGAAACTAAACATCGGCACTTCGCTTATCAGCGGCAGAGCTTGAGAGAGTAAGAACAACAAGATGGCAGCGAGAGCTACGATCGAGAGCGTAGCAATCACTGCCAACTGTACTTCAAACCCCTTGCCCTGTTTGGCAATCGAAATTGTCATAAAGGAATCTCTTCAGGGGTTAAAGCCCTATTATTTAGCAACCGGCACGAAACCGACTTCCTTCACGGATACTTGACCTTCGGCAGACAACGCGAAGTCAATCAAAGCCTTCGTGTCACCGGCGGGTTTGCCGTTCGTGAAGAGGTAGAGTTCGCGTGACAAGGGCCAGGTGCGCGTTTCAGCCGTCTTCATCGTGGCCTTCACACCACCGATGTCCAAAGCCTTAATGTCTTTGACCAAGTAGCCCAAACCGACATAACCGATAGCGTTCGGGTTCTTGGCTACGGTTTGGAGTACAGCACCGTTGGATGCTTGCAAAAGAGCACGTTGTTGAACACGTTCACCCTTCATCACAAGGCTTTCCCACGTTTCAAACGTGCCGGAAGAAGAGTCGCGGCTAACCACCGTGATACGGGCATCGGCACCACCGATTTCTTTCCAGTTCGTGATACGACCAGCATAAATGTCACGAATTTGATCCAAGCTCAAGTCCTTGACTGCATTTTTCGGGTGGACAACCGGAACAATAGCGTCGATAGCAACCACGTAGCGAACAGCTTCACCGCCCGTCTTCTTCACATTTTCAGCTTCAGCCGGCTTAATGTCGCGGCTGGACATGGCCACGTCCGTCGTCTTGTCCATCAAAGCCTTGATACCGTGGCCGGAACCACCGCCGGAGATAGAGACCTTAATGTCGGAATTCTTCTTCATGAAGTTTTCAGAAATCTTTTGCATAGCGGGCAACACCGTCGTAGAACCATTCACAACAACGGTACCGGCGCTGGCAGCCACAGAGGCCAAACCGACAACAGAGGCCAACAACACGGAGATCAAAGTACGTTTCATTTTTAACCTTCCTTTGTAAAAAAGAGAATGATGTTTTCGTCTTTAGGTTTGAAGCGTATTGTGAAACTGCACTGTGAAGTCGCCGTGACGGTTGTATGACATTTCTGTGAACAAAAACGCCCGAGCAAATTTCTCGGGCGTTATAGACGACGAAAATATAGAGTTGCTAACTAATACCGAAAACCTGCATGACAACCCAAATCCAGAAGGGAATCGTAGCAATGGCAGCGAGCGTATGCGCTGTTGTTATGCCTGCCACCAAAGGTGCATTGCCACCCATGCTTGCCGTCATCACGTAGCAAGATTGAGCCGTCGGCAACATCGCAAATACCATCAAGGCTCCCATGGCCGGACCTTCAAGGCCGAAGACCAGACAAAAGAGCATTGCCACAAAAGGCACTGCCATCAAACGTTCAAAGGTATTGGCGATCACTAAGCCCATTTGTTCGCGCATACCGGCTAAGCGAAGCCCGGCACCGATGCACAACAAACCCATTGCCAACGAAGCGTTACCGAGCGATTTAAAGAACGTCATCGCGATTTGCGGCACGGGAATTTGGCAAAGATTAACAATCAAGCCGGCTGTTGTAGCAATAATCAAGGGATTCGTAATAATGGCCTTGATGGTGCTCTTTAAAACGGATGTCTTTTTACCTTCTCCTTGATTTTGTCGGGCAACAGCACCTGCCAGCACAGCAACGGCAATCGAATTGCTGATAGGAACCCAGAAAGCAATCAAAAGAGACATCAATGCCAAACCTTCTTGACCGAAAAGGCGGCTTACCACGGCAAAGCCAACATAGGTGTTGAAACGGAAACCGCAGTGAAAAGCCGAAGCATGCGTCACTTCATCGGCCTTAACCACGAAGCGAATTAAAAAGCTCATGAGTACTGCGCACATCATCGCAGCGATGGCGACGCCCAAGAAGAGCCCTGCTTCGGATAAGGTCAAGTTACTCGTTGCGACGGAAGTAAAAAGAAGTGGCGGAAAGAGAATGTAGAAAACGAGTTTTTCAGCACCATGCCAAAATCCATCGTTGAAGATCGACGGCGTGATGTGGTTTCTGAGTAAGTATCCAACAAGAATAACCAGGAAGTCAGGGAGAACTAAAAACACCGTCAACATAGCTTCTTCTCTTTACAGAAAGTTATTTCGATCATCTTAAGCTCAAGTGCCTTTATTGACAATAATTTAATGCTTCTCTTTTGATAGTTCTCAAATCTCGTAACCTGTAAAGTGACTCAATAATTTCGTTTGTTTTTGGTATTTTTTCACGCGTGCCAAATCTTTATCTGTCGAATTGGCAATTCGTGTCAAATCACTGTTGTGCGAAAGATCGGCTAGTTTCACCAATCTGGCAATAGGATTTCTTGCGATAGCGCTGAAATATTCTTCCTCTGTTTCGCCTTTTTTAGTCAGTAACCACACTGCTTCAATGACCCACTCGGGAAACCCTCGTTGCGTAAGACTTTGTCTGGTTTCCACTATCCTCAATTACATCATGAAGTAACGCTACAACCTTACGAGAATTTTCTGAACACTTTTCGACAACGGACATAGGATGCAAAATGTAGTCATGACCGCCTTTGTCTTTTTGACCTCGATGACACTCTTTCGCAGTTTTTAACGCAAGAGTGATTAATGCATTTACTTCTTTCTCCGATGTTTGCACAGATTTTTTCTCCTAGTTAATTCTTCACTTCTCAGTTCCAAAAATGATTGTTACTTTCTCGTTTAGGCATATCGGGCGTAGCAAAGCTCTCAGCTAGCCGTACGCTAGACGATGCATAGGATTTTTGGGAAAGTCGGAAAAGGAGGTGGGTGGTGGAGATGAGGAGGGTCGAACTCCCGACCTCTGCATTGCGAACGCAGCGCTCTGCCAACTGAGCTACATCCCCACGAGAGAAGGCAAATTTTGCCACGCTGGTGGTAAAAATTCAACCTTCTAAAATAATGTTTTTGCCATTTATCTGCGGCGATTTTCACGACGCCAATCCCAAGGCGGCGTCGGATCTTTTTGTTGCCACAAACCTAAACGAGCCTTCTTAGCCTGAGTTTCTGCACGGTCATAGGCGCGACGCAAACCCGGGCGAACATCTCGAGCATAGTAACGATAGTACCAAGCATACCCGTCTTCGATTTGCGAGAGATTGATATTGTCTTCACCCAAATACACCGTCCCTAAAATACGTCCGTAGCGATCACGTTCATCAAAGTTGACCGTTACCTTTTTACCGGCGATTTTGTTCGAGAGATTCTTGCGAGCTGCTCGACCATAATCCTGCTTGAGTTCCGGAGAGTCAATTCCCAAAAAACGTACTCGTTGCGAGCGATTGTTTTGATCTAATACCTCGATCGTATCGCCATCGGAAACACGAACAACCTTGCCCTCAATCTGGGCGGCCAGAGCCGGCAGGGCGGCAATGGCGATTAATGCTGCAATAATTTTCTTCACGAATAATTCCTTAGATTTCTTCTTCGGGCTTTACAGCGCGAACCACGTAAAGTTTATCGTTTTCTCGAACCTTCTCGGCAATCTTAAAGGTGATGTCCATCCCCTTCTTGATCTCCGTGAGCTTTGTGCCATCTTCAAGGATCTCTTCAGGCGTCACGTAAATGGCTCCCGTTGTGGGTCCGGTAATCAATAGCTTTTCACCCAGACTGAAATCTTGGGCCTGAACCAAGAACTCAGCGACTTGAGCCTTGGCAAAATACTTCAAGCATTTACCCACATAAATTTTCTTTTCCGTAGCTTGCGAGCCGTAGTGTTGGGTCAATTCACCCACAGGAGCCCCGAGGTAAAAACCGTCCCAAAAACCACGATTGAAAACGGAAGCCAATTTAGCATCCCAGCTTTGACTAACCTGCTCGTTCCAACGATTCTCTGCAATCGCCTTCAGGGCTTCGTCATAGCACTCGACAACCGCGCGAACATATTCCGGCCCTCTGGCCCGGCCTTCAATTTTGAAAACACGGACTCCGGCTTTAACCATACGATCTAAAAACCCGATGGTTTTCAGATCCTTAGGACTCATGATGTACTCGTTATCGATTTCAAACTCAATATCGCGTTCTTTATCTTTAGCGATGTAAGAGCGACGGCATGTTTGAATGCACGCTCCGCGATTGGCGCTGTAGCCACGGGTCGAAAGACTTAAATAACACTTGCCACTTACTGCCATGCAAAGTGCGCCGTGACAGAACATTTCAATGCGCACGGGTCGGCCCGCAGGACCACAAATGTTTTCCGCTTCAATTGCATCGGCAATGGCCTTGACTTGCTTTAATGTCAGCTCGCGAGCCAATACAACAACATCGGCAAATTGCGCATAAAAACGCAAAGCTTCAATGTTGGAGATATTCAGTTGCGTGGACAAGTGAACTTCTTGTCCCACTTCACGGCAATAGCTCATCACGGCGACGTCACTGGCAATCACGGCATCAATGCCGGCAGCTTTTGCCGCATCAATGATCTTTTTCATCAAAGGTCGTTCTTCATCGTAAATGATGGTATTGACCGTCAAGTACGACTCAATGCCGTGTTCGTGACAGATGGCTGCGATTTCGTGCAAATCATCAATAGTGAAGGCTTTGGCCGAATGTGCTCGCATGTTGAGATTTTCAACACCGAAATACACGGCATCAGCGCCGGCTGCTATTGCGGCAAAAAGAGACTCTCGAGAGCCTACGGGAGCCATTAACGTAAAATCACTACGTTGCATTTATTCTTCCAAATTCACTGTGCCCTGATTAGCAAAATCGAGCACCATGTCATACCAAACGGCGCCGCCATGAACAGAATTGGAAACACCGAGACAGCGGTAACCGAATTGTTCATAAAACGGAATCAGGGTTTCTTTACAAGTCAAAATTAATCCCTTGCGATTTTCTTTTCGCGCTTTTTCAATAAATTCCATCATCAAAAGCGACGCAAAACCTTGCCTGCGCTTGCTGGGAATAACCGCAAGGCCGAAAACACTCTGCCAAGCCCCTTTGGGATTATGCAGTGAGGCGTTCTCATACAAGTCATCGGTGATCGTCATCTGATCGGTCACCATACCGTCAATCAGACCAACGGGTTTACCTTCTAACTCCAGAATTAAAAACGAGTCGGCAAACACCGCAAGACGTTTTTGAAAATTTTCTAACCCGCAGGCCTCTGCCTCGGGAAAAGAGGCCGACTCAATGCTAAAAAGTGCTTCGGCGTCCTCTGCTGTTGCTTGACGAATACTGAGCATAGGGAAAACTTCTTTTAAAAAACAAAGCGCGCCCACTTCTCAAAGTTGACGCGCAAAAGGTTATTCATCTCGCGTCTTAACGCTTCCAGTGACCGTGTACCAACACAACGCGGTAACCGTCTGCGTCTTCATACGCTACGCACGGCCATTTGCCGTTGACGTATTGGGCAGGAGGCGTGACTTGAGCTACACCGGCTTGAAACATGGATTCCAAAAGCTTTGACCACTGGTCGTCTTGTTCAATACAAAAGACTCGATAGTGTTCGGACGACGGAGCACGCGGCGCGTTTTCTGCTCCGCGAACTTGGCGAAATTCAAACTGATACGGCCAATTTAGATGTCCTAACAATACCGTATCCATACCATCTACATTCTCGCTTCGATCAAGTACATCAAAACCCAAACCGTCACGATAAAAAGGCAACAATAATTCAACGTCTTTAGTCTGACGCGACATACGTAATTTCGGGCAATTCTGCATGATGTATTCCTCATTAAGGTTACTTTGTCATTATATCGGTACGAGGCCGTATTTTTTTGCGATTTTGCTACAAACGCGACTGCCTTTTTCCATTAAAATGACATATTTACACTGAATTTTGAAAGGTTTTCTCCGTGAAGCTAGTCATCAGTTCCGATTCCATTAGTAAAAACAGTACCGAAACGGTACTTTTGCCCATTTTCGAGGGCTTTGAGCTCCCGGAATGCATGCGCCGTACAGCCTCGCTTGAGAAGTTGCTTGAGCGTGTCGGTCAAAGTGGCTTTAAAGCTTGCTGCGGCAAAACGCTTCGCGTCTTGGAAAACACTCGTCAGACATTACTCATCGGCTTAGGTAAAGCAGAAGACTACGATGAAGATGCGTTCATCAAAGCATCGTGCGCTGCCTTTAAGGCGGCAGGTGACGCCGAGTTGGCTCTCAATGTTGAAGATTGGGCAGTTGAAAATCGCAGTGCCGAGTGGACGATTTTGCATTTAGCCATTGCTGCGCTAACTGTGAAAGAACCTACTAAAGAACCCATTGAGTCGAAGGATAACGCCTGTTGCGTGATGCACACGCGCTTAGCCGCTCAAGACGCCATGAGCGCTTTGGAGCTCGGACAAGCCATCGGCAACGCTATCAACCGCGCCAAATTTTTAGGCAATCTGGCTCCCAACATTTGCACGCCTCAATACCTGGCTAAAGAAGCTCAAAAGTTGCGCAAACTCAAAAACGTGACCGTGAAAATTCACGATGAAAAAGCGCTTCAAAAGCTTGGCGCCGGCGGTATCTTGGCCGTTTCCCGCGGTGCGGCCAACCCCGCCCGATTAATTGAGTTGCACTACAAAGGTGCAGATAAATCAGTCTCGCCGATTTGCTTAGTCGGTAAAGGCATCACGTTTGATGCCGGCGGGTTATGTTTAAAGCCCGGCCGCCGCATGAATGAGATGAAGTACGACATGGCTGGAGCGGCTGCTGTGTTAAGCGTTTTTGAGACTGCCGCAGCCATGCGACTGCCGCTTAACCTTACGGTCATTGTGGCAGCAAGTGAAAACATGCCCGATGGCAATGCATATCGCCCTGCCGATGTGATCACGATGCTCTCAGGTGATACCGTTGAAATTACCAACACTGATGCCGAAGGCCGTTTGCTCTTAGCTGATGCACTCACCTACACAGCCCACTTTGAGCCTGCTTGTGTCATCGATGTTGCGACTTTGACGGGGGCCGTTCAAGTTGCCTTGGGCGACTACCACCACGGGCTTTTTGCCAACGATCCCATTTTGCGCCAAACACTTGAAGAAGCGGCCGATGTTTCTCAAGATGCACTATGGGCTTTGCCGTTTGATACGCCTTACTACCGCTCAATGCTAAAGAGTAACGTGGCCGACACTCAAAATACAGGCCCGGCGGGCTTGGGCGGCGCAAGCGTTGCTGCAACATTTTTAGCTCAATTCGCCGATCGCGATACGCCCTGGGCACACTTGGATGTTGCAGCGACAGCTTGGAAGAGTGGTCAGCAACCGCTCAGCACGGGTCGTCCTGTGGCACTTTTATTGGCTTGGTTACATCAACAAAGTGTTGAGCAAACCCTTTAAGGAAATAAAGTCGTGGCCGAGAAGATTGACTTTCACTTTAACGTCAAAAATCGCATCCACTACGCTTGTCGCGTGGTACGCAAGGCTTTGAGCCTTAAGATGCGTGTTGCGGTATGGTGCAGCGATGCCCATCGGCTTGACTTTTTCTCGCGCCAGCTCTGCAGTTTCGAGCCCACGGGCTTTTATCCTCATGTCAATGCTGAAGATCGGCTAGCCGCACAAACGCCCGTTGTCTCGCACACCGATGCTGCATTACTGCCTTCTCGTGACGTGCTTTTATTGCTCGATGATGCGGTGCCGGCCAATTATCAAGAATTATTTACCCGTTTCGGGCGCGTCATTGACGTTGTCGGCGATACGGAAAATGAACGCGTGAGCGCACGCGAGCGATTTGTCACTTATCGCCGCGCCGGACTGTCTCCTGTTGCTCACGATCAAGCGAAAGGAAAATAATCGATCATGCAAGATCCTTTATTGCGTAAAGAACCCAAACTCACGCCCCGAGATGACATCCCGGTCTTAAATGATCGAATTAATGTCTCTTGGGATCGATTAAGCCAAGTGTTGACGCGAGTACCCAACACGCCTCAAGCCGCTGCAGCAGCATCTGGACTTAATGCGCTTGCGGGCTCGACCGTACCAACTGCGTCGGCCACAGTATCTGTCGAAGAGTTGGAAGCAGTCAGTGAACGCATCATTGAGGCCGTTTCCCAACAAATGGATGATGCGGTCGATATGGCGCTTGCCAACAGCTACCAACGCATGCGCAATGATCTGAGCAACCAAATGCGTGCTCTCATCTCCGAGTGCGTGCGTGAAGAAATTCAAAACATCTTACAATCGTCGCATCGTTCGTCGATGTCCTAATTTTTAACCTGAGAATTGTTATGAGTACTGAAGAACTTGCCAAGAGCTTTGAACCCTCGCAAATTGAACAACGTTGGTATGAAACGTGGGAAAAGCGCGGTTATTTCAAGGCCACTCTGGATGAAAACAAACCCTCTTTCAGCATCCAATTGCCCCCGCCCAACATTACGGGCATTTTGCACATGGGTCACGCCTTTAACCACACTGTGATGGACACTTACGTGCGTTATCACCGCATGAAGGGCTATAACACCACTTGGGTTCCGGGTACTGACCACGCAGGTATTGCTACGCAAATCGTGGTTGAACGCCAACTTGAAAAGGAAGGCCTTCAACGTCGCGATATGAAGCGTGAAGACTTCATTAAACGCGTCTGGGAATGGCAAAAATTCTCGGGCGGCACCATTTTGCAACAAGTGCGTCGCATGGGTGACTCGGTGGATTGGGACCGTCTGTATTTCACCATGGATGACAAACTCTCCAAGGTCGTTGTTGAGACATTCGTGCGTTTGTATAACGACGGCTTGATCTATCGTGGCAAGCGTCTCGTGAACTGGGACCCGACACTGCAAAGCGCGGTGAGCGACCTTGAAGTTGAAAGCGTTGAAGAAAGCGGTCACTTGTGGGAAATCCGTTATCCGGGCGCTGACGGCAGTGATGGTGTTGTGGTTGCTACGACGCGTCCTGAAACGCTCTTTGGTGACCAAGCCGTGGCTGTGCATCCCGAAGATGAACGCTATCAACACTTAATCGGCAAGAAACTGATTTTGCCGCTTTGCAATCGTGAAATCCCCGTCATTGCAGATGAATACGTTGATCGTGAATTCGGTTCCGGTTGCGTGAAGATTACGCCGGCTCATGACTTTAACGACTTTGCCGTGGGTCAACGCCACGGGCTTGAACCGTTGCAAGTCTTAACCAAGACGGCAAAGATGAATGACAACGTGCCCGAAAAATATCGCGGCATGGACCGCTATGAAGCCCGTAAAGCTTGCGTGGAAGATTTGAAAGCTTTGGGACTTTTGGTCAACATTAAAGACCATAAGCACATGGTGCCGCGTGTTGCTCGTACCGGCGAAGTGGTCGAGCCGATGCTTTCCGAACAATGGTACATGGCCATGTCCAAGCCTGCTCCCGAAGGCGCTCATTTCCCCGGCAAATCGATCGGTGAGATCGGTCTTGAAGCCATGGAGTCCGGTGAAGTGAACATTGAGCCCAAAGAGTGGCGCGCTGTGTATCGCCAATGGCTCGAAAACATTCAAGACTGGTGCTTGTCTCGCCAACTCTGGTGGGGCCATCAAATTCCGGCTTGGTACGATGAAAAAGGCAATGTTTACGTTGCCCGTAACGAAGAAGAAGCTCAGGCACAAGCCGGTGAAGGCGTGGCTTTGACGCGAGATGAAGACGTGCTCGATACGTGGTTCTCGTCAGCCATGGTGCCCTTCTCCACGCTCGGCTGGCCCGATGAAGAAAAGATGAAAGCCGCCGGCTACGACCTTTTCTTACCGAGCTCGTTGCTTGTCACGGGCTACGACATCATTTTCTTCTGGGTTGCCCGCATGGTGATGATGACGCGCTACTTCACGGGTCGCGTTCCCTTTAAGGGCGTGTACCTGCACGGTCTTGTGCGCGATGCAGAAGGCAAAAAGATGTCTAAGAGCGAAGGTAACACGCTTGACCCCTTGGACATCTTGGACGGCATTGACCTTGAAAGCCTCATTGTGAAAAACACTCGCGGCTTGCGTCAACCGGAAAAGGCCCCGATCGTCGAGAAGAAGCTCCGTAAAAACTACCCGAACGGCATTCCTGCCCACGGCGCCGACGCTTTGCGCTTTACGATGGCTGCTTATGCTACGCTCGGACGCAACATTAACTTTAACTTGAACCGCGCCGAAGGCTACCGCAACTTCTGCAACAAACTCTGGAACGCCTCCCGCTTCGTGCTGATGAACGTTCAAGGTAAAGACTGCGGTTTGGACAATACGCAACCCATGAAGTTGAGCTATGTTGACGAATGGATTTTGCGTGAACTCGACCGCACGATTGCGGAAGTAGAAAAGGGCATGCGTGAATGGCGTTTGGATAACGTTGCCAATGCCATCTACTCCTTCGTTTGGGATCAATACTGTGACTGGTACTTGGAATTGACGAAGGTGCAATTGGCCAATGGTGACGAAGCCCAACAACGCGGCACGCGTCACACGTTAATTACAGTGCTTGAAGCCGTGTTGCGCTTAGCTCACCCTGTCATCCCCTTTATCACTGAAGAACTTTGGCAAAAGGTCAGCACGGTTGCCGGGACTCGTGAAGAGTCCGCAGAAACCAGCGTGATGATTCAAAGCTACCCGCAAGCCAATTTCGGTACCTCGGACGAATCCGTTGACCGTAAGATGGCTTTGACGAAGGCCATGATTGATGCCATCCGCAATCTGCGAGGCGAAATGGAACTGTCTCCTTCCGTACGTGTCCCGCTTACCGCTGAAGGCAATCGCGAAGTGCTCGAAGTGGTCGGCCCGTATCTCAAACACTTGGCCCGCTTAAGCGACGTTGAAATCTGCGAAGACATCAACAAAGCTGCTGAAGGCTCTATTGCCCCGGTGGCCGTTGTTGAAGACTTCAAGCTCATGCTTGTCGTTAAGATTGACGTTGAAGCTGAACGCGAACGTTTAGGCAAAGAAGCCGCACGTTTGCAAGGTGAGATTGCTAAAGCGAACGGCAAACTCAATAACGAAAAGTTTGTCTCTCGCGCACCTGAAGCCGTTGTGGCTCAAGAACGTGAACGTTTGGCCAACTACGAGAAGTTGCTTGGAAAAGTAACTGAACAACTCGCCAAGTTGCCCAAAGCCTAAAACAAAACTCCCGCTAAATAAGCAGGAGCAAATTACAAGGCACAGATTGACGGGAGCAACACTTGCTCCCGTTAATCATTCTTGGGGTTTATCCAACGGCAGTTCTTCACCTGTCGCGGCAGGTCTGGCACGACGGGATGACCAAACGTACCAGTAAAGCGGAAT
>ERZ791802.424-NODE-424-length-43905-cov-9.857081_pt1 | contig 43905 bp, 42 predicted proteins | sample MGYA00510308_ERZ791802 | MGnify/ENA primary metagenome ERZ791802 (study PRJEB30046, sample SAMN00792028) | human gut metagenome | study: EMG produced TPA metagenomics assembly of the A metagenome-wide association study of gut microbiota in type 2...
GTAACGGTTCAGTTATTCCTCGCTTTAGAGAACAGATTGAGAATGGCGGTCCTGTTACAGTAACTCATCCTGATATCATCCGCTTCTTTATGACCATTCCTGAGGCTTGCCGTTTGGTAATGGAAGCTGCTACGATGGGAGAGGGTAATGAGATTTTTGTTTTTGAGATGGGTAAGGCCGTGAAGATTGTGGACTTGGCTACCCGTATGATTGAACTGGCGGGTTATCGTCCGGGAGAGGATATCAAGATAGAATTCACAGGCTTACGCCCTGGTGAGAAACTTTATGAAGAGGTATTGAGTGATAAGGAAAATACGCTTCCGACTGAGAATAAGAAGATTATGATTGCCAAAGTCCGCCGGTATGAATATGCCGATATCCTTGATACATACACAGAGTTTGAGAGACTTTCCCGTGCTGTTGAAATAATGGATACGGTCAGATTGATGAAGAAAGTGGTTCCTGAGTTCAAATCAAAGAATTCTCCGCGGTTTGAGGTGCTGGATAAAGAACAATAAACTAGAATATATTATGAACAATTCATTTTGCATTGCTGCAAGTATGCAGAAAAAAGTCGGTGGAATACTTTCCTGCCTGATTGCACTCTTTCTGCTTGCTTCCTGCCAGTCATACAAGAAAGTCCCCTATCTGCAGGACTCTGAAGTTGTAGGACAGGTTGCCCAACAGGAAACTCTGTATGATGCCAGGATAATGCCTAAGGATCAGCTTACTATCATGGTGTCATGTACCAACCCTGAATTGGCAGCTCCTTTCAACCTGGGAGCGATCGGTTCTGTCGGTTTGACTGCCGGAAACTCACAGGGTGCTTCCCAATCCTCTCAACAGACTTATCTGGTAGATAATGAGGGTAATATTAATTTCCCTGTATTGGGGGTATTGAAAGTAGGGGGGCTGACCAAAAAGGAGGTGGAGCAAATGATAGTGGAGAAACTGAAACCTTACATCAAAGAAACACCGATTGTTACTGCCCGTATGGTCAATTATAAAATTTCTGTCTTGGGTGAAGTTGCCGCTCCAGGTACATTTACTATCAGTAACGAGAAAGTGAATCTGTTGGAGGCCTTGGCCATGGCGGGTGATATGACTATTTATGGAATTCGTGACAATGTAAAACTGATTCGTGAAGGTGCTGACGGCAAACAACAGATTATAACATTGGATTTGAATAAGGCCGAAACTCTTCTTTCTCCTTATTATTGGTTACAGCAGAATGATATTATATATGTGACTCCTAACAAAGCGAAGGCCCGTAATTCGGATATCAGTAACAGTACAAGCCTGTGGTTCTCTGCTACTTCTGTTTTAGTATCATTGGCAAGTATATTAGTAACAATCTTCAAGATCAAAAAGTAGCATTGTAATATGGTTGAGGAAAGAAAAGAAAGAACGGGGGCACAATCCGAGGAACAGATCAATATTCAGGAAATCCTTTTCCGTTATCTGATTCATTGGCCATGGTTCGTAGCTTCGGTAATAGTCTGTGTTGCCCTAGCATGGGGGTATTTACGTCTGACAACACCTATATATAATATTTCCGCCACCGTCCTGATCAAGGATGAGAAGAAAGGCGGTGGTGCGAATATGTCTTCTGAGTTGGAAAAGATGGGGCTGAATGGCTTTGTCTCTTCATCGGGTAATATAGAGAATGAAATTGAGGTTTTGAGTTCCAGGACATTGGCAAGGGAGGTGGTCAGTTCTTTGGGATTGTTCGTGACTTATATGGATGAGGACAGGTTTCCCAAAAAGGAGTTGTATCGTACTTCTCCAGTTTTGGTAAGTCTGACTCCGCAAGAAGCTGATAAACTTCCGCAGACAATGGAAGTAGGTATGGTTCTGCAACCTTCCGGTGTGATGGATGTACAGATTAAAGTGGGAGAAAAAGAATATGGGAAACGTTTTGAGAAATTGCCTGCCGTATTTCCTACTAATGAAGGTACAATTGCTTTTTTTGCGAATAACGATACCTTGTCACCTATCCGTCCGGAGAGTGTTACGAAAGAACGTCATATTACTGCTTATATCAACAGGCCTTTTTCTGTAGCGAAAGGATACGCCGGTTCTCTGTCGATAACCCCTACCTCGAAGGCTACTTCCGTAGTGACCGTTTCACTTAACAATTCCAATACCCGACGTGGTAAGGACTATATAGACAAGCTGCTTGAAATGTATAATATCAATGCTAACAATGACAAGAATGAAGTGGCTCAGAAAACAGCCGAGTTTATTGACGAGCGTATTGATATCATCTCAAAAGAATTGGGCAGTACGGAACAGGATTTGGAGAATTTCAAGCGTAGTGCGGGTATTACGGATTTGAGTAGTGAGGCCCAGATAGCCTTGACCGGCAATGCGGAATATGAGAAAAAACGTGTGGAGAATCAGACACAGATAAATCTTGTTATGGATTTGCAAAGATATCTGCAGGGTACCGAGTATGAAGTATTACCCTCAAATGTCGGTTTACAGGATGCAGGTGTAGCGGGTGCGATTGACCGGTATAATGAAATGGTGTCCGAGCGTAACCGTCTGTTGCGTACATCTACAGAAAGTAATCCGGCAATTGTAAATCTTAATGCCAGCATCCGTGCGATGCGTGGTAATATACAGACCACTTTGGATGCAACGCTGAAAGGTCTGGAGATTACTAGGACTGATTTGGTTCGTGAGGCGAGCCGTTATTCTCGTCGTATCAGTGACGCGCCCACTCAGGAACGACAGTTTGTTAGTATTGCCCGCCAGCAGGAAATCAAGTCTGGCTTGTACTTGATGTTACTTCAGAAGCGTGAGGAGAATGCCATTGTTTTGGCCGCCATAGCCAATAACGCTAAGATTATTGATGAGGCACAGGCGGACGGTGCTCCGATTTCCCCGAAGCGTATGATGATTTATTTGGCGGCTCTGGTATTCGGAATTGGTATTCCGGTAGGTATCATTTATTTGATTGGTCTGACCAGGTTCAAGATAGAAGGTCGTGCTGATGTTGAGAAACTGACTTCGCTCCCTGTTATTGGTGATATTCCATTGGCAGATGAAAAGACGGGTTCTATAGCTGTATTTGAGAACCAGAATAATCTTATGAGCGAGACTTTCCGTAATGTCCGTACCAATCTTCAGTTCATGCTTGAAAATGGTAAGAATGTAATTTTGGTGACTTCTACCATTAGTGGTGAGGGTAAGTCTTTTATGTCCGCCAATTTGGCTATCAGTCTTTCCTTATTAGGGAAGAAAGTTGTGATAGTAGGTCTTGATATCCGTAAACCGGGCTTGAACAAGGTATTTAATATACCTAAGAAAGAGCATGGTATTACTCAATTTCTGACTAATCCTGCTATAAATCTGATGGATTTGGTACAGCCTTCTGATATAAACAAGAACTTATATATTCTTCCCGGTGGTACTGTTCCTCCTAATCCGACAGAGTTGTTGGCTCGTGATGGCTTGGAGAAAGCTATTGAAACCTTGAAGCAGAATTTTGACTATGTGATATTGGATACTGCTCCTATAGGTATGGTGACAGATACTTTGCTTATAGGTCGTGTAGCGGACTTATCCGTCTATGTATGTCGTGCTGATTACACCCGTAAGGCTGAGTTTACTTTGATTAACGAACTTGCCGAAAATAATAAATTATCTAATCTCTGTATTGCCATCAATGGTTTGGATCTTCAGAAGAAGAAATACGGTTATTATTATGGCTATGGTAAATATGGTAAGTACTATGGTTATGGTAAACGTTATGGTTATGGTTACGGGTATGGGGAGCATAAAGCAAAAAGACAAAGCTAATTAATTAAAAGTAAAATCGAAGATATGTCAGTGTTTAAAGACAAAATAGCGAAAGTTGTTTTTTATCATCATTAATTATAATGTCAGAACTATCAACTAATAAACGAATAGCGAAAAATACTGCGGCATTGTATTTTCGCATGATTGTTACCATGTTGGTAGGACTCTATACATCTAGAGTCATACTACAGGCACTTGGTGTAGAGGATTACGGTATCTACAATGTAGTAGGTGGTTTTGTGTCCATGTTTTCTTTGGTATCTGGTTCCCTTCAAGGAGCAGTGGGCAGATTCATGACTTATGAACTTGGTACAGGAAATACCAAAAAACTAAAAAATATTTTTTCAACATCATTTTATGTGATGATGGGGCTTTCTGTATTGATTGTTATTATAACTGAGACATTAGGTCTGTGGTATTTATACAATAGAATGGTAATTCCTGCCGAACGCCTTCAAGCTGCTTTTTGGTGTTTCCAGTTTTCTGTAGTCTCTTTTGTTCTATCCCTCTTAAGCACACCATATTCCTCTTCTATCATTTCGCATGAAAGGATGTCAGTATATGCATATATGTCCATTTTTGATGCAGTACTCAGATTGGTTATCTGCTATGCTGTTATGGTATCTTCAATTGATCGACTGGTATTTTATGCCTGCCTTCTTTTTGGAGCAGGTGTCTTAAATCAATTCATCTACTGGATATATTGCAGGCGTAAGTTTACGGAATGCCACATGAGTTTTGTATTCGATAAAGACCTTTTTAAGCAGATGTTTGGTTTTGCTGGATGGAATTTTATTGGTTCATCTGCAGCTGTTCTCAGAACTCAAGGAGCAAATCTTTTGCTAAATGCTTTTGGCGGTCCCGTTGTGAATGCTGCTAATGGTATTGCTAATAGTGTATGTACTGTAGTGTCTAGCTTCGTGAACAACTTTACTCAGGCATTCAATCCACAAATTACCAAGCAGTATGCTGCGGGTGAGTATGAGTCGTTGATGAAACTTCTTATTTATGGATCCAAGTATTCATATTATTTGATGTTCATTTTGGCATTACCTGTCATTTTCAATGCTCACTATATCTTACACTTATGGTTGGGCATAGTGCCAGAACACACAGTTACTTTCACTCGTTGGATATTTGTTTTTCTCTTAGCAGAGTCAATTTCGCGCCCTATTATTACTGCAAAGAACGCGAATGGACATATCCGTAATTACCAGATTGTAGTAGGTGGTATTCTTCTCTTAATGTTGCCAATTTCTTATGTAGGTCTGAAGATGGGCATGCCAGTAACATTTGTAGCTTTCGCAAATGCATTGACCGCAATCATGGCAATTTTTGCTCGAATGTATATGTTAAGAGGTGACTTCCCTTGTTGGTCAACACGCATTTATTACAAGGAAGTTTTTATGAATGTGATTCTAGTTTCAGTAGTTGCAAGTATTGCACCTGGATTATCCTATAACTTGCTGCCAGAAGGCTTTATTAATTTTATTCTTACATCTACTCTTGCAGTCATTTCATCATGTATGAGCGTTTTCTATGTTGGTTGTTCAAAGGTCGAGCGTGAGCTGATAGCTTGCAAGAGTAGACAGGTAATAAATGCTTTAAAAAGTAAATTTGGGAAATGATTGATATAATTGATAAAAAAAACTGTTGCGGATGTAGTGCCTGTGCTTCCATATGCCCTAAGCAATGTATCTCGATGGTTACTGACAACGAAGGGTTCCTGTATCCCCATGTGGGTAAGGATAGTTGCATAGATTGTAGCCTCTGCGAGAAAGTGTGCAATGAACTTCATCCAATGCCTCAAAGAGAACCGCTCCAAGTGCTTGCTGCAATCAATAAGAATGAAGAGATACGTCTCAAAAGTTCTTCTGGTGGCATCTTCTATGTCCTTGCAGAGAAGATTATCAACGAGGGTGGTGTTGTCTTCGGAGCACGCTTCGACGAGAATTGGCAAGTTGTAATAGACTATACAGAGACTATGAACGGAGTTGAAGCATTAATGGGCTCTAAATATGTACAGGCTCGTATTGAGAATGCATACAAAGATGCTATACGCTTCCTTATAGAAGGGCGTAAAGTCCTCTTCTCCGGTACACCTTGCCAAATTGCGGGTTTGTATCAATTTTTGAAAAAACAGTATGATAATCTCCTTACAGTAGATTTCATATGCCATGGTACGCCAAGTCCAAAGGTATGGGGAATGTACCTAGATGAAGTGATCAAAGAGGGACAACGTATCAGTAATGTAGTATTTAGAAACAAAGCTAAAGATTGGAAGAATTTCAGTTTCAGCCTCATGTATAACGAAGAGGATGAAACAATATCAATGCTATCGCCTTTCCAGCAAAATCACTATATGAAGGCTTTCTTGCAGGATATTATCCTCAGACCTTCTTGTTATGACTGTAAAGCAAAAGGATGCAGTAGTCAAAGTGATCTGACTATTGCAGATTTTTGGGGTATTAGTACTGTCTTTCCTGAAATGGATGATGATAAGGGCACAGGACTTGTGTTTGCTAATTCAGTAAAAGGTCAACAGGCATTAGACTTATCGCAAATTTTTGTAGCTGAAACAACATATGAGCGTATCAAGCCACTAAATCCATCATGCTATAGTTCAGTAAATACTCACCCTAAACGAAAGGTATTCTTTAGCCGTTTGGAAGATGGAAATTTGATCAAACTTATTAATGATTGTACGAAGCCAACAATTAGTAAAAGGATTAGTATGTGTAAATTCAAGTGTAAATCTCTAATTAATTTTCTAAGAGACATTACAACAGTACAATCTCACAATCACATTTATTCTATTCCAAACAACCTACAGATTGTTTCTGTAGGGTTTAGGAATAAAGATGCTGGTTGGAAGGGATATAGAATGGAAATCAGATTAAAGGAAAATAAATAATCTGTAAGGTATTTGTATAAAATATGTACTTTGCTAGAAATGCCTATAATCCTATTCTCAAGATTTAAATTAAAATTAGAAGATGAGAAATAATTAAATCGTTATCGCAGTTATGTCATTTGCAAAAGGTATGTCAAACAGAGAGTGGCTCATTCATCAAAGGGCTAAATCTCTTCAATATCTGCTTTCATCTGTTTTAAGAAATGTAGAAGATATGAGAAACTCCGTTGTTGAAAATATAACTCGGATGGCAGAAGAACAATCGGATGGGGATCTAGATATAAAGAAATCTATTGAAGATTACTATTTTAATTTGTTCAATACATCCATACCAGACGATATGGAGAATACATTTCTCCAAGCATTGATAGTTCAAATCAATACCTACGCTGAGTCTATTCTTATGGATATAGCTCTAGATAAGAAACAAGACAAAGGAATCTGTAAGATAGAATCATACTATAAGCATATACAAGTGGAAAAGGGAGTTTCTTTCGGGCCTCTTGTTAATCATTGGTCGGATTGGTGCCGATTCCATAAGATGCGTAATGACATTACCCATGAAGGCTATACTCATGAAAAAATTAGTAAACAATACATAGAAGATGTGATAACTGAAGTTGAAAACTTACTGGTTATGGTAGAAAAGGCATAGTAACAATGAAAATAGGTATATTAATACTCCCTCTCCATACTAACTACGGCGGCATTCTTCAAGTTTATGCACTTCAGACAGTTTTGGAACGGATGGGGCATGAGGTTATTGTTTATAATTTGGATAGAAAACCATTGCATTATGGTTTATATGTTACAAGTTTAACATTTATCAGGAGAGTTCTTTCTTCTATTAAACATAGACTCAAGTTCACTTACTATAATCTCAATAAGGAAAGTGAATATGATACCTGAATTTGCTTTTTTCGAGCATTATACTACTGATGGAGCTGAACATGTTGAGTATCTAAATCTTGCATTGCTGAGTATAAATATGCACTGTCGCAATTACCAGAACTTCCATTTGGAAATGCATGGATTGCTAGGAGTTATGCTTCGCAATTACCTCGTAATTCAACGCTGCATCTTAGCATTTTCAATAGCTTGCGTTCGTGGAATTTCTTCCGTCTGCCAGAGAATGTGTTTGGTAATTGCAATGTTGGTGGTTTTGGTATAGACGGAGGTGTTTCTTGTATGATAGGAGCTTTTTTGGCCCATCCAGATAAGTTATTTTTTTGTGTATTTGGAGATCTTGCATTCTTCTACGATATGAATGTTTTAGGTAATAGGCATGTAGGCAAAAATATTAGATTGATGTTAGTGAATAATAGCCGTGGTTCTGAATTTAGACTTTATTGTCATCCTTGTGCACAATTTGGCGAAGATGCTGATTTCTACATGGCGGCAGCCGATCATTATGGACAGCAGTCTCCTGATTTGGTTCGCCATTATTCTACCGATTTGGGCTTTGAATATCTTGCGGCATCTACAAAAGATGAATTCGAAAAAGTGTCAGAGCGATTCTTTACTCCTAAGGTACAAGAAAAGCCAATGATACTTGAGGTGTTTACTGAAACTCAGAATGAGAGTGATGCTTTAATGATGATTCAAGAAGCATTGACTGAGGAAAAAATGCGAATGATTGAAAACTGCAAGAAAGTTGCTAGAAAAGTAGTTCCGTCTTCATTGCTCAAGGCAACATATAAACTTATACATAACAAATGAAAATTGGAGTACTTACATTTTGGCATGGAAATGGGAACTATGGCATGATGCTCCAATGCTGGGCAATGCAAGAGGTGCTAAAGCAAATGGGACATCAGCCATTTGTGATACGCTATGCTAAGCTGAAGGCAAAGAGTTTGCCAAGACGTGTATTGGAGCGCCTCAAACTTTACAATTTATTTCTGATGTTTACTAATCCGCTAGAATACGAATTGCAAAGAATAAAGGCGAGACATGACAAGCTTCGTAAGTTTGAGCGATTCCGCCAGTCAAATTTGAAGTTATCTTCAAAATATTATCACTCGTTGCAGGAGTTGCAGAATGATCCTCCTATTGCTGATTGCTATATCGTTGGAAGCGATCAAGTTTGGTCCCAAGTATTAAATTGTACGGATAATGAAGCTTACTTCCTGTATTTTGGTAGTTTGAAAATAAAAAGGATGTCTTATGCTCCCAGCTTTGGTTTTACAAAATATCCACAAGATTATTTAACGGTGCTGAAGAACGCTTTAGGCCGATTTGATACCATTTCATGCCGTGAACAGAGCGGTGTGGATATCTGCAAGCAATTGGGCTTTGAAGCAACGAAAGTACTTGATCCAACATTGCTTCTCGATAAGCAGGTGTACCAGAAAAAAGCATTAGAATGTCAACCTCTTACTAAGAGACCATATGTATTTATTTACAGCCTGAATATTCAAAGTAGAGATGAGATTCGCTTTAAGGAACTTGAGGCGTACATAAAGCAGCAGCAACTTGATTTAGTCGTAACACCTGCCGATGGTTATTGTCAGGGCTTAGAGATTTTTGGACAGGAGGCTATCTACTCATATTCTACTATCGAACAGTGGCTTTCGAATATACTTAATGCGTCTTTTGTTGTGACACCATCGTTTCACGGAATAGTGTTGTCAATAATATTAGAGAAACCATTTGTATATGTGCCGCTAATAGGTAGGCATTCTAATAGTAATGGAAGAATATTGGAAGTACTTAATGTTTTAGGATTGAATAACAGAATACTTCGCGATGGAATTTCTTACAGTGCAATCATTTGTGAAGAGATAAACTGGAATGTTGTAAAAGATCGTCTGGAGAGAGAAAAAGAGCTTTCATTCAATTATTTATCAATATTAGATGAATAAAATATGTAGTGAAACTGCACGCAATGGAGCAGTAGATGCCCTTCGGTTTTTTATGGCATCATTGTTGTCAGCATATATTTATAACTTCATCAAGAACAGAATAGAAGTCATTCTGTAAACAAAATGATAAAAATGAAAATAGTTGTAACAGTTAATTCTCTGACTAAAGGCAGTGGACTGAGTAAATATGTATATAATTTATGTTCTATGTTAAGTTACGTAGATGACGAAATACATATTATCACTACACATGCCGAACAACCAGATTTTGAATTAGTTGCTTTTAAAAAGTTCTCGAATATCAAGGTACACCAACTGCATAATCATTCGAAATGTGGTAAGTATTTGTATTTAGCATTATTACTTAGGAAACTTAATGCTGATTTGGTTATCATTAATTATCATGCACCAACACATTTTGTACTTCCTCTTTGCAAAAAACATTCAAAGGTCGTTCATATAATACATGGTGATATTCCAGATTTTTATAGGATTGCTGCTATTAATGCCTCGTATATAGATGGTTGGGTTACTCCTACTCCAGGAGTAAAGGATAAGTTTAATCACTATACCCAAAATAGGTATCAAGAAAGGGTAACTTCCATACCACATGGGGTAGAATCGCCCGAGAAATACAATGTTATTTCTAATCGTGCAAATAATCTTGAACTGATTTTTGTGGGGGTAATAGATGAACACAAAGGGGTGTTTACGCTTCCTGCTGTTCTGGAAACTCTCCATAAACGGGGCTTTGATTTTCATCTGACAATGATAGGAAAGAAAGTGAAAGAGGACAAAGTCAATCGAGCCTTTCAGAGCGCAGTTGATTGCGGATTAGTTTCATTTACTGGAGTTATCTCTCCCAACGAAGTTTACCAATGTATGGCCAATGCTCATATCTTCTTGTACCCAACACAGATTGACTCTTTCGGTCTTGTTATTGCCGAAGCCATGATGAATGGAGCCGTACCAGTGGCTTCGCATCTCAAGGGAATTACAGATGCCTTGGTGGACGAAGGGGTAAATGGATATCTTATTGAGGATCCAAAGGATGCGGATGCTTTTGCTACTCGCATTGAGGAATTGGCCAAAGACAGAGCTCTGTTGGCAAGGATGAGCGTGGAAGCAAAGAAAAAAGCTGAGAGTGCTTTTAGCCTTCAAAGCTTCCATGATAACTATGAACTTTATTTCAAGATTATAATGTCAAAATAATATGGAAAGAATTAAAGTAGCCTACCTTGATTGGAGCTTTATTTTTGCCGGTGCAGAGAGAGTTCTTTATACTATTATAGACAATTTAGATAGGGAGAAGTTTGATCCCTATCTTGTTTTCCCTTATCCACGCGAGTACCAGAAGCAATACGATAAGCTGAACTGCTGCAAGCACTATCTCTCATCGAACCTGACTTGGTGGCATGGAAGTGATTATTGGAGCCATCCGCTCCGTGGTACCGATATGCTAAAACGTGTAGTATTTGGTCATCGTTTAGCTCGTTACCTCAAGAAGAATGCTATAAACATTCTGCATGTCAACCTCCTGCGTCCGGACTGCTACTATTGGCTGAAACCAAGTCATGATGCGGGCATTAAGATAATCGGGCATTTTAGGAGTCAAGCGCTTGAGTGGATTCCTGGAAAGAAAGTTCAGAGGTGTTGTTCACTGGTATTATGTGTATCAAAGTATTCTCAGTCACGTTTTGTTAGCAAAGGTAAGTTCGTAGAGAGTCGCCCTCTTTATGACTCTATCGATATCAACACCTTGATTTCGCCCCTTACTAAGGCAGAGGCAAAGGCAAGGTTAGGCTTTTCGTCCGATACCCAGTTGATGGCATCGGTGGGACAGTTGTCTTCTCATAAGGGACACGATAATGCTATCAAGGCATTTTCCAAGATTGCGGCTCAGTATCCTAAAATGAGGTTATTTATTGTAGGTGGTGGTCGTGATGTAGATTTGGAAAATCTTAAGAACTTAACGAAAATCTACGGAATTAGTGGTAAAGTTATCTTCACCTGCAAACAGGTTTCCAATATCCCAGAGGTGTATCGTGCAGCCGATTTGGTATTGTCTCTGACTAAGGTTGGTGAAGCATTTGGTCTCGTTCCTTTTGAGGCAAGCTATATTGGCACACCGTTCATAGCTCCTTGTTTTGGTGCAGTTACAGAATTCGTTATCAATAAGGAAAGTGGCTTGTTGGTTGATACGAACAACGTTGATCAGATTGCCAAAACCATGGATTGGGTATTCTCGCATTATCAAGAAGCAATGAATATGGTCTGTAAGACTCAGGCTGTAATTCAGGCAAGAATCATACCATCTGTGATGACCAATAATTTGGAGAAGATATATCTTGAACTACATAACAATTCTTGATTACACAATGAAATTTATTGATTTCATCCGAATGGCGAGAATTCAGTTGTTTCGCATTCTTGCCTTCAGCGATTCTTCTTTGTTCTTGCCTGAAACTGCCATTATTATAGCCCCACATCCTGATGATGAGGTATTTGGCTGCTGTGGACTGATGCAGCGAATGTTAGCAGAGGGCAAGTGTGTGGAGTTGGTAATCATGACCGGAGGAGGTAAGAGCCACTCGGTCTGTTGTGACATAGATGAGGAAACTTTGATTTGCAATCGCCAGCAGCTGACGCGCAATGCGGCTGCAATTTATGGATTGGGGGAGGAGCATATCCATTTTTTGAATTATCCGGATAATGGTGTGTCGTTTGCTCATGAACAGACAAAGGCACTTACAAGGGTTTTAAATGAACGAACTAATAGGAATACGGTCGTTTTTTATCCTCATTTGGCAGGTGAGGGATGGTCAGATCATATTCGAACTTCAGAGATTGCTCGGAACTTGTGCGCTTTTATTTGTCCCGATGCTATGCAGTATGAATATTGTGTATGGTTTTGGTTCTACAACTGCTGGAAGATAGATTGGAAGAATGCTTTTACGCTTAAGCTGTCGAAGCAAGAGTATGATAAGAAACGAAAGGCTATTGATGCCTACATCGAACCTAAGGCTCCTTGTGGAAAACCGTGGAGTGGTGTTCTGCCATCGGTGTTTCTATGGGCGAACAAATGGAATAGGGAATTGTATTTTAAACGGAAACGTTAATAATGAATAATGTTATAATAATTGGTGATTCGACGCATAATACATTGAGTGCAGTTCGCAGTTTTGGTGAGGCTAAGATACCGCAGAAGATGGTTTTGGTGTGTCATGAGGATACATGTTATGTACAATATAGTAAGTATCTAAAACATGGAAATATCCATATTGTGCAGGAACTAGATAAGTGCATGCCTATTCTTGAGAATTGGGCAGTAGAGAAAGGGCAGACCTTGATGACCACCTTCGACGCTGCTGCTGAATGGGTGGATGCTCGCGAGCAGCAATTGAGTAAGTGGTTCCGTACCCCATGCCGAGGCAAACAGATAGGTAATTTGTTCCACAAAGACGCCCAATGTCAGCTAGCCAAGGAATGTGGATTGGATGTACCATTCTCTGTTGTTTACAATCGTGAAGATGTTATGCCTGTAGAGAATATAGTCTTCCCACTAATCACTAAACCGTTGGTGAGTAGTGCGGGGACCAAGGAGGATATCCATGTTTGTGAGAGTCTCATTGAGCTGGAGGCAGCATTGCGGGAGAATAGCTATTGCAAGAAGTTTCTATTACAGCAATTTATTGATAAAGAATATGAGATTAACTGCATTGGTGTCCGTACAGATAAGGAAATGACCATTGCTGGAGGTATAAAGAAACTAAGACATTGGCCAAGGATTACTGGAGCCGCATCATATGCAGTTATGCAGCAAGTGGATGAATATGGTATCAATGTTGGAGGAGTTAAACGTTTTTTAGACAAATCAGGCTACCATGGTCCATTTAGTGTGGAGTTCCTACATACCAAAGACGGTAAGAACTATTTTATGGAGGTTAACTTCCGCAATGATGGTTTGGCTTATACATCTACTTGTGCAGGTGCCAACCTTCATGCTTTTTATGTGGATTCTTCTAAACAGATTGATGGGGCAAAGTTTCGGAAGACTTATATGATGAATTACAGCATTGACTTGCTCTATGTTAAGGAAGGCAGTATCACTCGTTGGCAATGGATTAAGGACTTCTTCAAAACTCGCTGCTTCATTAACATCTGTTTTTCAGATCTCAATCCCGTGTTGATGTATTATAAACAAAAGATATTCAAGAAGTGAAAATATTGATTACAATACCTTGTCTCTTGACAGGGGGAACCGAAATTCAAACACTCAATTTGGTGCGTGCCCTTGTGGAGGGTGGGCATGAGGTCACTACAGCCTGTTTCTTTGAGCATTCCGATGATATGATCGGGCTATATGAACAGGCAGGTAGCAAGGTGGTGGTGTTCTCCGAGGAAGGTGTGCGTGTAGGGGACATAGCTTGTGTACGCTTCCTGTGGAAACACTTATTGAAACTGAAAAGAACCTTGAAGCCTGATGCCGTACATGTGCAGTATATGGCTCCGGGGGCTATCCCCATTATCCTACTATGGTTGATGGGGCAGAGGAATATACTGGCTACAGTTCATACCAATGCTGATATCTATGGATCAAGGGCGTTGATTCTTTTGAACTTTTTGCAAAAACGGATGCTGAGGGCATTCACTTGTATCACTACCAATGCTGAGAGGGCTTTTTTTGGAGAAGCACATGTGTTCGATGTGGAGAGTACAGATAAGCAGCTGCCTAAACATTCACATTTCACTATTTACAATTCGCTCCCAGGCTATATACAGATAGCTGAAGATGTGAAGCCACTGAAGGGAGTTATTACTATTGGAGTTGTGAGTAGACTAGAAAAGATTAAAGGGATGGATATGGTCGTACCTGCCTTCAAACGTGTCTATATGAAGCATCGAAATGTGCGATTGTTAGTGGTGGGTGATGGTAATATTCGTCAGCAGATGGAGCAGGAAGCTTCGATGATTGGCGAGGTCGTTACTTTTGTTGGCAGACAAAGGCAAGATACCCTACAATACTATTACGACCAGATTGATATTCTGTTGATGCCTTCTCGTAGTGAAGGATTTGGTCTTACTGCCATCGAAGGTATGGCTCGTGGCTGTGTAGTAGTAGCTAGCAATACAGGGGGCTTGCCTGAAGTGGTGAAGGATGGAGGGGTAGGATTGTTGCATCAAACAGAGTCGGTAGATGATTTGGCAGAGAAAATTGGTGTGTTGGTGGAGAATGAGGGAGGGCTGATGCAAATGAAGGCTCTTCTTCGAGCTCACGTCAGTCAGTTTATGTTCGAGAAGTATTCGCAGTCGTTACAAAACCTATATAAACGTTTAGAAAATAGTATATGAGTTTTCTGAACTATATAATTGGTCTAATTGCTTTCATCTATGCATGGAAGTACGCTTTCAGTAAAAAGATGGTGATTGAGAATCCTTGGGCAAAGAAGGTGCCCTATTATTGTAACCAGAATCTGAGTTTTTTGCTGTATTGTATCTTAACAGCCATGCTATTTATAGGGCCTATTTCGCTGGTAAAGTATGTTGTTTGGATAGTGATTATGCTGGCGATGTGTAGCAAGGCAAGATTTCGTAAACCATGGAATGCGGTAATAGGAGCATATACGTTATTTGTATTGTGGAATATCTATACAATCTCTTATTCAGCATATCCTTCGCAAGGATGGATGATGGTATTGAAATTCTCTCTGCCATATCTTTACTTTTGGTTGGGATATAACGCCATTACGTGCGAGAATGATTTCTATGTATTCTTGAAAAAAACATCGTGGATATGCTGTATTTATGCGTTGATAATTGGTGGATTCTCTGCAAAGGTATTGAGTCCTCTTTATGTATTTCTGAATTTTACTACCGGAGGTTTGTTTATATCATACGCATCTTTGGCAGATTTCTTTGCTATCTTGATATGTGCACCTATTACAATGTATTTGGTTACTAAAGATAGGAAATATTTGTATATGGCTGGCTGGATGTTGCTATCTACCATTCTTGAGAGTGTACGCACTGGCTTAGGGGCATCTGTATTGGCTGTTTCGTTCTTTTATATGATTGTGAGGAAAGGAAAGGCTGTTCCTTATATCATTCTTGTTCTGATTGCGTTTGTGGTTTCTATTTTCGCTATCCCTCCGGTGAGAGAGAAGATGTTTGGTGAGGAGGTAAGCAATGTGTCTGTGGGTTCTGCTTCAATGGATAATGTAGTGATGAACGGACGTGAGTACATTTGGGAAAGTGTGATGGAGCAATGCTACTATGGACATGAATTGACAGGTAGTGGTTGTGGCTCAGCTTTGGGCTGGAGAAAGCAGATGTTTGCCGAGGGTAATGTCTTGATTCATTCCGACTGGGTGCAGATGCGATGTGAGTCAGGAAATTTTGGCATGGGTTTATTCATTTTTTTTGCAATTGTAATGCTGTTTAAGGTGCTGACTGTTACTTGGATATATAAGAGTAGTCCGACAGTTACATATGCAGGTGCGATAACAGTAGCAGCCTTTGCGGCATGCTTCTTTGCAATGGGATTTGATAATGTAATAACGTACGCACAACAGGGGTATGTGATTCCTTTCGTGTTTTTGGGTATTTTTTATAAATCAGTAGATTTGAGATTATGATATCAGTTGTAATACCTCTTTACAATAAAGAGGCAAGTATAGCGCAGACGGTGGAGTGTGTACTTAATCAAAGTTATAAGGATTTTGAGGTAGTGATAGTAGACGATGGTAGCAAGGATGGTAGTGCTGCTATTGTCGAGCAATTTGCCGATCCGAGAATCCGGTTAGTTAAACAGAAGAATGGTGGTGTAAGTGCTGCACGCAATCGAGGTATTCAAGAGGCAAAGGGTAAAAATGTGGCTTTCTTGGATGCTGATGATGTGTGGCAGTTTGATCATTTGGCAAATTTGATCAGTTTGATACAGCAGTACCCTCAGTGTAGGGCTTTTGCTACTTTGTATAAGAATAATATGAAGGGTGTGGAGCATAATATTATCTTGAATAAGTTACCTTTTGATGGCGAGACTGGTATTCTCTCTAATTATTTCGAAGTATGTAGCCGTTCACACCCACCGGTATGGAGTAGTGCAGTATGTGTGGAAAGAGAGCTCCTGCTTGAAATAGGCGGGTTTCCTGTGGGGATCAAATCGGGAGAGGATTTACTTACTTGGGCAAGAATAGCTATAAGAACTGACTGGGCGTATTCCATGAAGGCGTCTGCTACTTATATGATGCCTCTAGGTAACTCATTTACTGAAAAACCTACGCGCCCTAATGACGAGGGTGATCCTGTATGCAAAGGACTGTTGGCTTTACTTGAAACGGATTTTCCAAGGAAGTCTGAATTGAAACACTTTATCGGTCGATTCTATAAAATGAAGGCAAGTACTAATCTCCGATACGGATTGCGATGGCAAACCATAAAGGAGGGTTTTAGTTCTTTGCGTTATCGCCCTTTTGCCAAGGAAACCTATTTTATTCTGGTATTAGCTTTGATGCCGAGGTTTATACAGAAGAGAATCTTTGTAATTCATTCTTATAGCAAAGTTGCCGATTATAAGGATGTTGTGAAGATGTGGGGAGGGGTAAAAAGCGACTGTTAGTATTTCATCCAATCCTAACGAAGCCCTTCTTGCAGGTTGCTGGAGTCTTGTTTCAGAAATGGCTGGTAGTCAATGCTTAATAGAACAAGGGTGCAACGGACTAGTGTTTAACCCCTATGCAGAAGGTGAGCTATGTACTGCTTTGTTGGATGCTCTTAAACAACAATCTGCTGTTACGGCATCGTTACAACTTAGAGACAATTTGATGAAATATAATTATAAAGATGAAATCAAAAGATTAGTTAGTGAATTTTAATAATGAATCTGTATATTAATTATTTACTATCAAAACATGAAACGCATTATTTTTTATTTTTATCTGTATGCAGCAATTATATGTAAAGTATTCAGTGAGTATTTATATATGAAGTTTATCATTAAGGCTTATAAGTTTGTTGGGGTAAGGTTTTTAGGAATCCCTGAGTATATTGACTATCACTCACATCTTGATCCTTCTGGTGGTTTGGAATTGGGTAAGGGTACTGTTATTTCAACAAATGTAATCATTTTAACTCACGATTGGTCATTCCTTAAAAAAATGAAGGTAAGAGGTGAGGATTGTTCGCAAGAGTTGTCTGTAAAGGCATTAAAATCTGTCTCTATAGGTGATGAAACATTTATTGGAGCTGGTAGCATTATTCTTCCTGGAAGCAGAATTGGTAAATTTTGTATTATTGGTGCTGGAGCTGTTGTTAAAGGAGAGTTTGAGGATTATTCAGTAATAATAGGTTCTCCGGCAAGAAGGATAAAAGATATCAGAGATTGAAATTCTGTAGACATTATATAAGATTCTCAAACTGTTTTTTGGCATATAAGCAAAATTAGGTATCTATAATATAAAGATAAGTTTTTATTTTAGGATGAAACATAATAAACCAAGGATACTTTTCATTGTTCAGTTCCCACCTCCTGTGCATGGTTCTTCGATGATGTGCGATTATATCCGTAAGAGCAAGTTGGTGAACAGGGAGTTTGATTGTGACTACGTAAACCTCTCTACATCGCGTAAGATGAGCGAAATAGGCAAGAAACCGATTCTGAAACTGTGGCGTTTTTTATGCATGTATATGGTTGTAATTGGCAAGCTACTGATGTACAAGTATGATTTGGCTTACATTGCTAGTACTTGTTATGGTATCGGTTTTTTAAAGGATATGCCTTTTATTGTGTTGTGTAAGATGGCATGTAAACATGTGGTGTTGCACCAACACAACCAAGGAGCTCGTTTCTATGTACACCGCAGAGGTTATAGATGGTTGATGTCAAGGGTATATCGTGGTGTAAAGGTGATTCTGCTATCATGGAACTTGTATGATGATATAAAGGAACTTACTACGAGAAAGAATATTTTGATTTGTCCGAATGGTATTGAGCCAATTCCTAACGAGGGGAAGAAATGCGATAATGGAGATGTCAACAAAAAGGTCACGAACATTTTTTTTCTTTCAAACCTACTTAGGGAGAAGGGGGTAATAGAGTTACTTGATGCTGCCAAACAGTTGAAAGCTGAGGGCTTGCAGTTTTGCATAGATATGGTGGGAGGAGAAACAGCTGACTATAACTGCACTTCGTTCCAATCGGAGATTAGTATTAGAAGGCTGACAACTGTTGTCAAATACCATGGCTCGAAGTATGGTGATGAGAAGGAACCCTTTTGGCAACAGGCGGATATTTTTGTTTTGCCTACTCTCCGCGAGTGTTTTCCATTAGTAATTTGCGAAGCAATGCAGCATGGGTTACCTTGTGTGGCTACATACGAGGGGGCCATTCCCGATATCATTGATGAGGGCGTAACGGGTATGACTTTTGAAAAGGGCAATGTGGCTCAACTAACTTCATGCCTTCGTAAGTTGATAGTTGATGCAGAGCTTCGTAAACAGATGGGTCAAGCTGGATATATGAAATATAAGAATATGCTTACGATTGACGCCTTTGAGAGAAGGGTGGTTGATTGTGTGAAGACATGTTTATATTGAAACAAGGTTCTTTTAGTTTGAATTAATTATAAGCGCCCAATTTTGATGTCTTGATTTAGAAGTGCATTATTTGTAGATACATAATATAATTATATGTTGTAATAAATGATATGCTTGCAACAAATAAATGTAAATTCTAGTATTGCTGGTACAATAGATTCATTATGTAAAAGGTTTGATTATACTTGTTGAATATCTTGAAAAAAATGATCTCACTTGTTTTTAGAATAATATAGTTAAAAAATAATGATTTTCCTATTAATAATGGCAGTGTTTTAGAATGTGTATCAGAGTATTGTTCGACAAAGAACATATATTACTTCAGACTAAAACTCCATGTAGTGGTTTTCCGTAGAAAAGGGACTATTCCTTTTCCTGAAATGTTCATGCTTTCCGCTGCTGATGAAAATGACTCTACTGTATTCAAAAGAGAATGTGTGGGAAATCTGAACAATAGAGAAACATATGCCGATAAAATATATTCGGATATACTATTCTATAAAGAAACGCAAGAATGCAGAGAGCTCACGCTATTTATTTCTGTAAAAGATATCAAAGGAGAATAACCAGAAATAATCAAAAGGGAGAAAGCAGTAAGAGAGAGCTACATTTGAACTTTTGGTATATACGATGGGGAAAATTACCATTGCATTGATTACTCTAATTTTTAACTAACGAATCAAATACTGTTTGCATAATTAATATATTTCTATGGCAAAGGTATAAATAGCAAGAGTAACAAATCAGTTTATACAGAATAATAATCAGCAAATTCTGAATTACGTTTATGATATTGCGCTATAAAATTAATAACAAGCACAAAAAATGATTTTCAAAATGCTTATGTAAATAATAATGACATAAACAAGTATGCAGTTAATAATGAATTAGTAGCATCACCTCTAAATTGATAATTATATCTGTGTACAATCACATTCATCTCCTTCAATCATCTCGCTGCTTCACCCCATAGCTTGTTGCTTTCTTATCATAGAAAAAGGATTTTTCTTATGTTTTGTTTTGGATGATGACTCAATTGAATGGCTTAACGTACAGAACAAGAACGTACGGAGGTTGAATCTTCGTATTGAAGGAGATTTTTGCTGTTTATGAAAAAATGCAAATTAATGTCCATTTGAATGTATCTTGTGTAGGAAGTATTAAAGACTATTATCCAATGTATTATACGTCAAAATATGACACTTATAGAAAGTAAAATAATTTAATAAATAACATGAACATTTTTAATATTCACATTGAGTTTGAATCAAAGGTTTTTTGCCATTTTGTGGAGGAGTATATCTCGAAGAAGCAGAAGGCATATGTGTGTGTGGTGGATGCTAACGTGATTACTATTGCACAGAAGGATATGCGTTATCGTGAGATTGTGCAGAGGGCGAACATCAATACGTGTGATGGTAGTTCGATCGCTAAGATGGCGAACTTGATTTATGGAACGAAGTTTTCGGCTTTCAATGGTCCGGAGCTGTTTGAGTATTACATTGAGCGTCCTTACAAGCATGTATTGTTAGGAAATAAAGCATCGAAGGTGGGGCAAATTAAGGCGAAGGTGGCAGAGAAGGGACTGAAACTGGATTTGCAGCATGTGGATGTGCCGTTCGTACCGGTGGAGGAGTTTGATTATCCTGCCATTGCGAAGCAGATTAATGAGATGAAGCCGGACATCATTTGGGTGAGTTTAGGTGCTCCTAAACAAGAAATCTTTATCGCTAACATTTTCCCTTATATTGAGCAAGGTGTTTTGTTCGGCATTGGCGCTGCGTTTAACTTTTATATCGGTGACTTGCATAATAATAAGAAGGAGATTGGAGGCTTGAGGTTTATCTGGCTGGAGCGTATTTTTAAAGAGCCTAAGAAGCAGTTGAATCGTGTAGGTAAGTTCTTGATGACGGTACCTAAAATGTATCTAGAAGAGCGCAAACGTGCTAAGAGGTTAGAAATGGAATATTAAAACTGTGAAAATTATGATGAAGGTATTGATAACAGGAGCAGGTTCTTATGTAGGTGAGAGTGTGCGTAAATATATTTTGTCTACATCCTCTGATTTTCAGGTTGATGTTGTAGACACAATGGGTGATAACTGGAAGAAGGCGGATTATTCGCAGTATGATGTGGTGTTTCATGTAGCTGGTATTGCTCATGTGAATGCGGAGCCTAAGATGGAACCGTTATACTATAAGGTGAATCGAGATTTGACAATTGAGGTGGCTAAACATGCCAAAGCGAATGGGGTGAAGCAGTTCATCTTCATGAGTTCACAGATTGTGTTTCATGAGAGTCAGTCTCTGAAAGGTGAGATGCTGACTAAAGATACGAAAGAAAATCCTAATGGTTTTTATGGAGAATCGAAATTACAAGCTGAGAAAGGATTACATGAGCTGGAATCAGATGATTTCAAGGTTTGTATCCTTCGTCCATGTATGATTTATGGTCCGAATGCAAAGGGGAACTTCTCTCGTTTAGCGAAGTTGGCAACAAAAGTGCCTGTATTCCCATGTTGGCATAATAAACGTTCAATGCTATATATTGACAACCTTGCAGAATTTGTGAAGCAGGCCATAATACGTCAATTGGAAGGTACTTTCTATCCTCAGAATAGTGAGCAAGCTGATACAGTGGAGATTATTCGTTACTTTGCTAAGACTGCAGGGCATAAGGTCTGGATTACGAAGTTACTGAATCCTTTCGTGTGGTTGGGCTCATTCGTTTTTCAACCAATCAACAAGATGTTCGCAACCTATTATTACGATCCAGAAATGTCGAAGATGGACTTCGACTATCAATTGGTTTCGTTACAAGAGAGCTTGAAAAAAGTAGTTGGGAGTATAATGAAACAAAGATAGATAGTTGTTTTTAATTATTTAAATATGAAGCGTCCATTCGATCCAGAAAAAGAAATCTTAGATTATTGCAAGCACATTTGTAATGCTAATATTCAAACAAGGAGAAATAATAAAAGGGAGAAGACTTGGTATTGGGACTATCCAGCAATGGCTGCTATATGCCATGATAGTAGATGTGTGCAGAAACGAGCAGGGTTCTCACATTACCCTAACTGTACGACCTTTGCTCCCGTACTTCGAAAAAAATTGGAAAAACTCGGTCAGATAGGGAAAACGAGTGGTAATAGATATATTATTGGTAATTGTGCTGAACAACATGCGGGTAACCATTATATGAAGGCTTTCAATGAAGATGACTTGAATGAGTTGTTTTTCAGTTCTGCTATGCGGCCAAGGACAAAACAGATTTTTCCATATTGTGACAATTGTCGAGACACGTTCCCTAACTTATGATGTACGATACAAATTATTTGCATTCGAAAGACATTGATTGGTTTTTTAAGTGTGGCACTGCTTATGTGCATGTCGCATCAGCAGGAGGATACCTTCCTAAGGAAGTTAACGACCGAGAGAAATTGAGAGCTATTCAGTATAAAGTTTCTCAACTACCATATCTGTTTTCTGTGGAAGAAATTGAGGTCAATGAGAAGTTGATTAACCAGATGTTCAATAACGAAGCAAAGTCGATTTTTGCCTATACAGAGTCGTTTGTAGATATGGCTCGCAGAGGGTTTGTTTCTTTGGATAGGACGAATGTCGCAGAGCTATCTGACAATAAATATCATATAGTGTGTCGTCCTCCCAGGTCTCTACAGCTAGAGGAAATAGATTTGGAACTTCCAAGTGTTGATGCAGATAAGTTGAATCTTGAAAGTTTCGATGATAGTCTGAAGTTGTGGGATGTTTTTGGTGAGTAACTATGTTTTATAAAAAATATGATAGTACCCTTAGAAGATATAAAGTTTGTATTCAATGAATCATTGATGCAGCCGGGTGATATTCTCTTGGTGAATACATATGATTCGCAGAGGAATAGGATGCCAGGGTGTAAATACGATCATGCAGCTATTTACCTTGGTGATGCATTCCTGATAGAGGCCGATGGATATGGTGTGGTAATGAATCATATCTATTCTTATGCCTTCAAGGAGGCTGAACATGGATGTGTCCTAAGACCAAAAGTTTTTAATCATCGAATGTCAGAAGAAGTTGTTTATTGGGCACGAGGAAGAATGGCAATGGAGTTTGGGGCATTACAAGCACGTAAGGTAATAAACTTTAGGGATACAGAGGAACGTGATAAAAGCAATCGAACTTTTTGCTCAAGGCTTGTTGCACAGGCCTATCATCAGGCTGGTATTGATATTGTGAGAAACCCGGATTTTTGCTCTCCTGACGATATTTTCGGTTCTGATGTATTGAAAGTAGTTGAACCTTCTCTACTGTTATTTACAGATGAGATGACAATGACTGTCATGAACGGACAAAAGGACAGAAACAAGTCAGAATGGAGTACAGTGTTACCAGATATGTTTATCGCTTTGGGACATCTATATGATGAGGATATTCAGACAATGGATCAGCTTTTTGTTGCTGCAGTTAAAAACACGGACATGGATGATAAAGTTCTGGAGGTATTGAGCAAACAGAAATGGATGACACATCCAGAAAAGCAAACTGAAATGCAGTGGCCATGGTTTAATGATGACGAGAAGTTCTTCGCTCACTTTTCAACAACAAAGGATGTGATGTTTTTTTTGAATAATCAATTTTTGCATTACGACAAGACTTATCTACCGATATTTAGAGAGAATGCTATGAATACCTATCTTGGTTCCAAGTTAAGAAAAGACTCGAAGGTAATCAAGGCATTGGCTGATCAGTTCAAGGCAGTGCTTGATGAGGGAATCAGAGTGAGGAAGAGGCTTGCTGATTTATATTTAGATACATTCACTAGAGACACAAAAGGATTTCTTGCTTTCTGTGAGAAATACGGTCACAACAGCAAATTTGAATATCAAGAAGGTATAATAGATCTCTCTCGAACCATTAAAGCACTAATAGAGTATGGTCCTGTAAACTTGGGAGATTATTTGAAGGACTAAGTAATAGTTGCTATGGACAAGCTAAATTATACAGATTATTCTTTACAGTCATTGTTAAGTTTTACCATACACTACACGTGAAATTGAACGGTTATCAGAATTATTTAAATATTGTGATTTTCTTATGATAACATACATTATTATTTTCATTCTACTTTTTATAGCAGAACTAGTCTATTTCCATATTGCGGATAAGTGTAGTATTATTGATAAGCCCAATGGGCGGTCATCCCACTCTACGGTTGTATTACGTGGGGGAGGTATAATATTCTTGATGGGCATATGGGTTTGGAGTCTGTTCTTCGAGTTTCAATATCCTTGGTTCTTAGTGGGACTGACGCTGGTGGCTGGCGTTAGTTTTGTGGATGATATTCGTTCATTGCCAGATTCTGTGAGATTAGTGATACAGTTTGTAGCTGCGGCAATGACTTTTTATCAGTTGGGCATATTGCATTGGTCAATGTGGTGGATAATATTACTAGCGCTAATAATATATGTGGGTGCAACGAATGTAATAAACTTCATGGATGGAATTAATGGCATTACGGCAGGATATTCTTTGACCGTATTGGTTTCGTTAGCATTAGTGAATATGAATGGTGCTTTTGTAGAACAGAGTTTGATTATATCAACGATTCTTGCTTTACTGGTGTTTTGTATTTTCAATTTCCGACCGAAAGGTAAGGCTAAATGTTTTGCCGGGGATGTTGGATCTATCGGTATTGCCTTTATCATGTTGTTTTTATTGGGCAATGTGATAATCAAGACCACAGATATTACTTGGCTGATATTCTTATTAGTATATGGCGTGGATGGTTGTCTGACTATTGCACATCGTATTATGTTGCACGAGGACTTGGGAGAGGCACATCGTAAGCATGTTTATCAGATTATGGCTAATGAATTAAAAATTGGACATGTAAAAGTGGCGTTGCTGTATATGGTTATACAGTTAATTATTTCTCTTGGATTTATCTATTTCTGTCCCAATACAATGCTTGCCCATTGGCTGTATTTGATTGGTGCATTCGCAGTATTGGCTATTGCCTACATATTGTTTATGAAAAAGTACTATCACTTGCATGAAGAATATCTCGCAACATTGAAAAAATAACGATTATGGAATTTGATAAAGAATTTTTAGATACGCTTTTTGAACAAGCTGTGACCAATCCTCGTTTACGTCAGAACTTCGATTTGCGTACTTCGCCTGCCGATACGAGTCAGCGCATGCTCAATGCATTGCTGCCGGGTACGGTTGTGCCTATTCATCGGCATGAAGATACTAACGAAACGGTAATCTGTTTGTGTGGAAAGTTGGATGAGGTAATCTATGAGGAAGTAGTTTCGTATGAGAATGGTGCGGAAGAACTTCCACAAGGTATGGATGCACAGGATGTAGCTCGTAAGGTGAAATATCGAGAGATACAACGTATCCACCTCAATCCTGTTGAAGCCAAGTATGGCTACCAAATACCCAAAGGCGCATGGCATACAGTAGAAGTAATCGAACCTTCAGTGATATTTGAGGCCAAGGACGGAGCGTATCAAAAATAGAACCATCTACACATGAAAATATTAATAGATAACGGACACGGCAAGGAAACTCCCGGCAAATGTTCGCCTGACGGTCGTTTGAAGGAGTATGCATATAATCGTGAAATTGCGGACCGAGTGGTGACCGAATTACAAAATGAAGGTATTGATGCCGTTCGTATTGTGCCGGAAGAAAATGATGTGACGTTATCTGAGCGTGTGAAGCGTATCAATGCATTCGGCAAAGAAGCTATACTGATATCAATCCATTGTAATGCAATGGGGAGTGGTGCTGAGTGGATGCCTGCAAATGGATGGAGCGTATTTGTCGGTAACAATGCTTCGATGAACAGCAAACGGCTTGCCCGGCAACTGGCACAAGCTGCCTTAAACAGGAAAGTAAAAGTTCGTCGTCCGTCTCCACAGGATCTTTATTGGACTGCCAATCTTTATATCTGTCAGAAAACGAATTGTCCGGCAGTGCTGGTCGAGAATTTCTTTCAGGATAATAAGGAGGATGTTGAGTTCCTTCTATCGGAAGAGGGGAAGCAGTGCGTCACGAATATATTGTTGGAAGGTATTACGAACTATTTAAAGGAATATCAAAGAAATATGTAGGTCCCTGAACTCATGATATATTCATGAATTCCCTGCATTATACGAGTTGGGAAGAATACAGCGGTATATTCCTGACTTATCCCTCATATTGGCGTAAAAGCTGATATGTGTTTGTATGTAAGATATATCAACTGTCTGTGAAGATGGTTGATATATCTGTTTTAGGGGGTATGTTGATTGATGTCTTTTCTATTGGTTTAAGGGAAAATAATTAAGGAATAGTATCTATTTTCGAATTTACTTGTTACCTTTGTGGTATAAAACAACTCATAAAATGAAAAAGAAAGAATCTCATGATATAGAGAAGAAAGAATATCCTTCACATGTGTCAGAACCAACTTCAGAATATGGAGCTTATTCAAGTTCTACATCTATACCAGGTTGTTGCTCAATAGATGAACTTCATACTATTTTAGACCGTGTAGAAAAGAATTTTTCTCAGGGAAAAAAGGTGTGTAATGAAGAAGCCTTAAAGAGAATAATGTCGTGGTAGAGTTTCAAGTTGAATGGGATGAAGAAGCTTTAGATGTTTTCAAGGCTATATTTCAGTGGTATAAGAAGAATTTAGGTCAGAAAGCTGCAGATAAGTTTCGAAATGGCATATTGAATGCTGTTCGTGTTTTACAGTCTAATCCTCAATTAGGTAAGGTAGAAGAACTATTGGTAGGTAGAGAGAAACAATACCGTTCTTTATTAGAGTATCCTCATCATCGTATAATTTATTTTATGGAAGATTCTGTAATTTATATCGCATATATATGGGATAATCGCATGGATAGTAAAATGATTCCTATTGTAGTGAAATAAAAGGTTTGAATGTGATGATATATCTTTTTTCTGTGAAGATGGTTAATATATTGGTTTTAGGGGTATGTTGATTAACGTTTTATTTCTAATTGGATAGATTGTTGATAAAAGGTGTAAATAAGGATACATAGAAAAATAATTATATTATTGATTAATAGCCTATTATGCATTTGATTGAATAAAAAGAGCTCCGCAAGGGGCTTTTTCCTTTTCTATACAAGATAAAAGTCGCACCTTTGCATCGTTGATCAACGAAACGTGAATAAATAACTTGAATTTGAATCTTTAAAAAAAACGTATTATGAGTGTAATTTACAAAGTCATTACGCGGCCGACAGATCCGCGTGTCCCTAATTCTCCCAAAAGGTTTTATCCGCATCTGATAACTTTGGGTCAGTCTGTCAATCTGAGATATCTCGCTGAAAAGATGAAGGATCGTTCCTCTCTGTCTGTCGGTGATATCAAGAGTGTGATTCAGAACTTCGTGGATAAGATGAAGGAGCAGTTGCTGGAAGGTAAATCGGTGAATATCGAAGGTTTAGGAGTGTTTATGCTGGCTGCCCGCTCGAAAGGTGCGGAGCTGGCGAAGGATATTACTGCTAAAAGTGTAGAGAGTGTTCGTATCTTTTTCCAGGCGAATAAGGAACTGCGTGTTACCAAAACTGCAACACGGGCAGATGAGAAGCTGGACTTGATTAGTCTGGATGAATATCTGAAGAAAATCAGTGTTACCGTAGTGCCGGGAGAACCGGATGACGGTGGTGATGAAGGAGGCGGCAATGAAGGGGGAGATGAAGGAGAAACGCCTGATCCGGCCGCTTGATTAATTGACAGCTCAGAATTGGCTGTCTGGTAGTTTTGTTTAATGTTTAATTTAAAAAGTAGAATTTCTATGAAAAGAACTTGGAGTATGATTTTGAAAGTGATTATTGCTGTTGCCGGTGCAATTGCCGGTGTGATTGGTGTTCAGGCGGCAACGATGTAATTGATGTCTTATAAGTAAGATATAATTTTAGGTATGAATGGACAGGCGGGATTTTTCCCGCCTGTTTTGTGTTTTAGAGGGATGTGGTATTTAACAAAACTGAAATAATAATCAAACTCGTTGGCTGAATACCGGATTTTATCTACCTTTGTACCTTAATTATTTGCGTCTTTTTAAGCTAGAAAAAACATGATTCGAAAAATAATAAAAGCTCTTTGGATTTTATTGGCGATTGGAGTAGTGGCTGTAGTCACTATATTTGTTTCCATTTCAAAAGGTTGGATAGGTTATATGCCGCCTGTCGAGGAATTGGAGAATCCAAGCTATAAATTTGCGACGGAGATTTTCTCGGAAGATGATAAGGTACTTGGTACTTGGTCTTACAGCAAGGAAAATCGCGTATATACGGCCTATAAGGATTTGTCACCCAATATTATTAATGCATTGATTGCTACGGAAGATGTTCGTTTTGTCGAGCATTCAGGTATTGACGCCAAGGCGTTGTTCCGTGCATTTGTGAAACGCGGTTTGATGTTTCAGAAAAATGCGGGTGGGGGTAGTACCTTGTCACAACAGCTTGCCAAGCAGTTGTTTACGGAAAATGTAGCGAGAAATACCCTTCAGCGTCTTTTTCAGAAGCCTATTGAATGGGTGATTGCTGTGAAGCTTGAACGCTACTATACTAAAGAAGAAATTCTGAGCATGTATCTCAATAAGTTCGATTTCCTGAATAATGCTGTCGGTATCAAGACGGCGGCCCATACCTATTTTGGCTGCGAACCGAAGGAATTGAAGCTGGAAGAAGCGGCTACTTTGGTAGGTATGTGTAAGAATCCATCGCTTTATAATCCGGTACGTTTCAATGAACGTTCCCGCGGACGTCGTAATGTGGTGCTTGAACAGATGCGTAAGGCGGGATATATCACAGAAGCGGAATGTGATTCTTTACAAGCTCTTCCGTTGAAGTTGACTTATAATCGCGTAGACCACAAAGAAGGTTTGGCGACTTATTTCCGCGAGTATCTCCGTGGTGTAATGACCGCACCGAAGCCGGTGAAGAGTGATTATCGCGGTTGGCAAATGCAGAAGTTTTATGAGGATTCTCTTTCCTGGGAGACGAATCCGCTGTATGGCTGGTGTGCGAAAAACAAGAAAAAAGACGGAACGAATTATAATATCTATACGGATGGGCTGAAGATTTATACTACCATCAACTCACGTATGCAGCAATATGCCGAGGATGCTGTGAAAGAGCATTTGGGCGATTATCTGCAACCGGTATTCTTCAAGGAAAAAGAGGGTAGTAAGAATGCTCCTTATGCACGGTCTTTGCCGGAAAAACGAGTGGAAGAATTGCTGACTAAGGCAATGAAGCAGACTGACCGTTATCGTCTGATGAAAGAAGCGGGAGCTTCGGAGCGGGAGATTCGGAAAGCATTCGACAAGCCGGAAGAGATGACTGTCTTTTCTTGGAAAGGGGATAAGGATACGATTATGAGTCCGATGGACTCCATCCGTTATTACAAGTCTTTCCTGCGTACGGGATTCATGTCGATGGATCCGATGAACGGACACGTGAAGGCTTATGTAGGCGGGCCGAATTATGTGTATTTCCAGTATGACATGGCTATGGTAGGACGCCGTCAGGTAGGATCTACTATCAAACCCTATCTGTATACGCTGGCTATGGAGAATAATTTCTCTCCTTGCGACCAGGTGCGTCATGTAGAACAGACATTGATCGACGAGAACGGAACTCCGTGGTCACCACGTAATGCCAACAACAAGCGTTATGGTGAAATGGTGACTTTAAAATGGGGACTGGCCAACTCGGACAACTGGATTTCCGCTTACCTGATGGGTAAACTGAATCCGTATAATCTGGTGAGACTTATTCATAGTTTCGGTGTACGCAATAAGGCTATAGACCCGGTTGTTTCACTTTGTCTCGGCCCTTGCGAAATCTCTGTCGGTGAAATGGTGAGTGCTTATACAGCTTTCGCTAATAAAGGTATTCGTGTAGCCCCGTTGTTTGTTACCCGTATTGAAGATAGTGACGGCAATGTGATTTCTACATTTGCACCACAGATGGAAGAGGTAATCAGCGTTTCGAGCGCTTATAAGATGCTGGTCATGCTTCGTGCCGTTATTAATGAAGGAACGGGTGGACGTGTCCGCCGTTATGGTATCACTGCCGATATGGGTGGAAAGACGGGAACTACCAATGACAACTCCGATGCCTGGTTTATGGGATTCACTCCCTCACTGGTATCCGGTTGCTGGGTAGGAGGCGACGAACGTGATATTCACTTCGGCAGAATGACTTATGGACAGGGAGCTGCTGCTGCACTGCCTATCTGGGCACTCTATATGAAGAAGGTATATGATGACCCGACTTTGGGATATGACCAGCAAGAAACGTTCAAACTTCCTCAGGGATTTGACCCTTGTGCCGGTTCGGAAACTCCGAATGGCGAAGTGGAAGAAATGGGGTTGGACGACTTGTTTAACTAAGCTTCTTCTCCCGCCATGCATAAGTGTATCATCTGCATTGGAAGTAACTACAACCGGAAGGAAAATCTGTTTTTTGCACGGCAAAAGCTGGCGGATTTGTTTCCTTCCATCCGTTTCACGTCCGAACAGGAAACGCAGCCTTTGTTTTTTCGGAGTCCGGCGTTATTTTCCAATCAGGTAGCACAGTTCTTTTCCGAAGCCGGGGAAGAGAGGGTAAGGAAGGAGTTGAAAGCCATCGAGAAATCTGCCGGCCGTCGTCCGGAAGATAAGAAAGAGGAAAAAGTTTGCCTGGATATTGATTTACTCGCTTTTGACGACAGGGTATTGAAACCCGAGGACTTGAAAAGAGAGTATATCGTGAAGGGATTAGAAGAATTAAAATAGATTCAGATATGAAATTTCTGGGAATAATACCTGCCCGTTACGCATCCACGCGTTTCCCCGCGAAACCGTTGGCTATCCTGGGCGGAAAAACAGTGATACAACGTGTATATGAACAAGTAGCGGGTGTATTGGACGATGCTTATGTAGCTACTGACGACGAACGGATCGAAGCGGCTGTAAAAGCCTTCGGTGGTAAGGTGGTAATGACTTCTGTTCATCATAAAAGCGGTACGGATCGTTGTTACGAAGCCTGCACCAAGATAGGTGGTGATTTCGATGTCGTTGTCAATATACAAGGGGATGAACCTTTTATCCAGCCTTCGCAGCTGAATGCTGTAAAGGCTTGTTTTGAAGACCCGACTACACAAATTGCCACATTGGTGAAGCCTTTCACTGCCGATGAACCGTTTGCCGTACTCGAAAACGTGAATTCACCGAAAGTGGTAGTCAATACAAACTGGAATGCACTTTACTTCAGCCGTTCTATTATCCCTTATCAACGCAATGCTGAAAAGCAGGACTGGCTGAAAGGACATACCTATTATAAACATATCGGCCTGTATGCCTATCGTACGGAAGTGCTGAAAGAGATTACGGCTCTCCCGCAGTCTTCTCTTGAAATAGCCGAGTCGTTGGAACAGCTTCGCTGGCTGGAAAACGGGTATAAGATAAAGGTAGGTATCAGTGATGTGGAAACGATTGGTATTGACACTCCCCAGGACTTGGAACGTGCAGAGGAATTTTTGAAAAACAGAGGATAAATTTTATGGATCGCACGATACAACCTGAAATACAAACCCTGAAAAACTTTCGGATACTTGCTCCCGTCCGGTCTACTTTGCCGAATGGTATTCCGTTGACCGTTATTAATGCCGGTGAGCAGGATGTGGTACGTATGGATATACTTTTTGCCGGAGGTCGCTGGCAGCAGTCGCAGAAATTGCAAGCGTTGTTCACCAACCGGATGCTGCGTGAGGGCACTACGAAATATACGGCGGCAACAATTGCCGAAAAACTGGATTATTATGGTTCGTGGCTCGAATTGTCGAGTGCCTCGGAATATGCTTATGTCACAGTCTATTCTCTGAATAAGTATTTGGCGAAAACACTCGAGATAGTAGAGTCCATGATTAAGGAACCGCTTTTCCCGGAAAAAGAACTGCGGACTATCCTGGATACGAATATCCAGCAATATTTGGTCAATACTTCCAAAGTTGACTTCCTGGCACATCGCAGTCTGCTGAAATCCCTCTACGGAGAACAGCATCCATGCGGAAAGATAGTAATGGAAGAAGATTACCATACTATCACTCCGGATGTACTTCGTAATTTCTACGAACAGCATTATCATTCGGGCAACTGTTCAATTTTCCTTTCCGGGAAGGTGACAGAAGATACTATTCGCCGGGTGACGGATACTTTTGGTGTTCCGTTCGGACAACATCAATTACAGATGCCGAAATTAAGCTTTCCTTTTGCCGCTGTTCCTGAAAAGAGAATTTTTACAGAGCGTGAGGATGCGATGCAAAGTGCAGTGAAAATGGGATGTACCACTATTACCCGTGAACATCCGGATTATCCGAAGTTGCGGGTACTGATGACTTTGTTCGGTGGTTATTTCGGTAGCCGCCTGATGTCTAATATCCGCGAAGAAAAAGGATATACCTATGGAATTTCGGCAGGGATCATGTTTTATCCTGATAGCGGGATGCTGCTTGTTTCCACAGAGACGGACAATGAATATGTGGAACCGCTGATACAGGAAGTGTATCACGAAATAGATCGTCTGCATCAGGAACCTGTGTCTATGGAAGAACTGACAATGGTGCGAAACTATATGCTGGGCGAAATGTGCCGGAGCTATGAGTCGCCTTTCTCGCTCTCGGACGCATGGATATTTATAGCTACTTCCGGTCTGACTGACGACTATTTTTCTCATTCCCTGCACGCTGTGAATGAGATTACACCTGCGGAGATACAGGATTTGGCACAGCGCTATTTATGCAAAGAGACATTAAAAGAGGTCATTGCAGGTAAAAAGTTGTCATAATTTGCTTTCCGGTAGGGGAATGTATGGGAGAGAAATTGTATCTTTGTCCAAATTGTAAATCTAAAAAAGAGTAACTACTAAAATAAATGAGGAAATATCTATATACTACACTTTTATTGGCTCTCCTTGCACAAGCGGGAGCGATGGCACAAGAAAATGAAGGAAAAAAAGGCGGATTTTTCGGGAAAATCAAAGATACATTCTCTACTGAAATAAAGATTGGCAACTATACTTTCAAGGATGGTAGCGTCTATACTGGTGAAATGAAAGGACGTAAACCGAATGGGAAAGGAAAAACAGTCTTTAAGAACGGTGATGTCTACGAAGGGGAATACGTGAAGGGAAAACGTGAAGGCTACGGTATTTATATGTTTCCCGACGGTGAAAAGTATGAAGGGCAATGGTTCCAAGACCAGCAGCACGGAAAAGGTATCTATTATTTTATGAATAATAACCGTTATGACGGTATGTGGTTTCAGGATTACCAGCATGGTGAAGGAACGATGTATTATCACAACGGTGACTTGTATGTAGGCAACTGGGTTAATGATAAACGCGAAGGCAAAGGTACTTATACTTGGGCGAACGGCGCAAAATATAGTGGTCACTGGAAGAACGACAAGAAGAACGGCAAAGGTACCATGAATTGGGATGATGGCTGTAAGTATGAGGGTGACTGGAAAGACGATGTCCGTCATGGTAAAGGGGTCTTTGAATATACCAATGGTGATAAATACGATGGTGACTGGGCGGATGATATTCAACATGGGAAAGGTACGTACTTCTTCCACACGGGTGACCGTTATGAAGGCTCCTATCTTTTAGGCGAACGTACCGGCGCGGGTGTTTACTATCACGCAAACGGTGATAAATATGTAGGAAACTTCAAGGATGGTATGCAAGACGGCAAAGGTACTTTCACGTGGTCGAACGGTGCTGTGTACGAAGGTGACTGGAAAAATAATAAACGTGACGGAAAGGGTATCTACAAATGGAGCAATGGTGACGTTTACGATGGTGACTGGAAAGATAATCGCCCGAACGGGCAAGGTACTTTAAAGACTGTCGCAGGTATGCAATATAAAGGTGGTTTCGCTGACGGACTGGAAGAAGGACAAGGTGTACAAGTCGACAAGGATGGCAACCGCTTCGATGGATTCTTCAAACAGGGAAAAAAGGATGGCCCGTTTGTAGAAACGGATAAGGACGGAAAGGTTATCAAGAAAGGAACCTATAAATTAGGAAGACTTCAATAAAAAATAGAAATACCAAAAAGAAAACGGTGAACAAATTGCGTAGTGCAATATTTGTTCACCGTTTTCTTTTTAGCGATATTGATTCGCTTAGATTATGTATTGTGAACTGATAGACTCGTTATTCATAACGCGTTTGATAGTTTCAGCAAACATATCGGCGATACTCAACTGTTTTACTTTTGCGCATTTCTTGGTGTAAGGGATGCTATCGGTAAATACCATTTCAGTAAGACCGGACTCCTGTACACGGAAGGACGCCGGATCAGACATCACACAGTGGCTGGCAATAGCGCGTACGGATGCTGCACCGGCTTCCATCATGATATTGGCAGCTTTAGTGATTGTACCTGCTGTGTCTACGATGTCGTCAACCAGTACGACGTTCTTATTGCTCACGTCACCGATGATTTGCATGGAAGCAACTTCATTTGCCTTTTCACGTGATTTGTTACAGAGTACCAATGGCACACCGAGATATTTGGAGAAAGTACTGGCGCGTTTTGAACCGCCTACGTCCGGTGTAGCAATCACCAGATTTTCCAGGTTTAATGACTGGATGTAGGGGAGGAATACGGCTGATGCATACAGGTGATCTACGGGAATGTTGAAGAAACCCTGGATCTGGTCTGCATGCAAGTCCATGGTAATCAGTCGGTCGATACCTGCCACAGAAAGCAGGTCGGCTACCAGCTTAGCTCCGATTGATACACGAGGTTTGTCTTTTCTGTCCTGACGGGCCCATCCGAAATAGGGGATTACAGCTACAACGCTCTTTGCAGATGCACGTTTTGCAGCGTCGATCATCAGGAGAAGTTCCATTAAGTTGTCTGAGTTTGGGAAAGTGGATTGAACCAGGAATACATGTGCGCCACGGATTGACTCCTCATATGAAACCGCAAATTCACCATCGGCAAAATGCGTAATGTTCATATTTCCCAGAGGACAATTCAGGCTTGCGCAGATTTTTTCTGCAAGATATCTCGAGTTCGTTCCCGAGAATACCATAAAGGGTGCTTTTTCGCTCATTTTGTAATAGATGTTACCTATTTGTTAATTTGCCTGCAAAGGTAGGAATTTCTCTTATTATTTAGAAGGACTTATTGTATAAAAAATATTTTTCTCTCCAACTTATCGGAAATATTTGTAGATTTGCAATAAATAATGGGGAATATCCATTATCCGTTGTTAATTATCCGATAATAAAATGAGTTCACGCTTTCCTCTATATATAATAGGCGTAGTGTTATTCGCCTCTTTTTTCTCGTGCACTGATATGGTGCCGACCAAAGAGGTGCGTCTGATTGATTCACTGAACGGGAAAGCGTATGCTTTTCGTTACCGGAATCTCGATTCTTCTTATAGATATGCCGAGCAGGCTTATCGTAAGGTAAACTTATATAAATCGGGGAAAGCCGAGGCGTCCAACAACCTGGGATTCTGGGCTTACATGAACATGGATTTCGACCGTGCCGAAGCCTTGCACAAAGAGGTGTACAAACTGACCAAGAACGAACTCGAACTACTGATTGCCGACATCGGACTGATGAAAATCTGTCAGCGGACGGCCATGAACAAGGAGTTTTATGATTACCGGAACAGTGCACTGAAACGCATGAAGCGTATTCGTGAAGAAAGCGACTTGTTTGCCGACCGCCACGAGAAGCTCCGGCTGGATTATGCTTTCACGGAGTTTTTCATCGTTTCTTCTATTTATTACTATTATCTTCAGCAACGTCAGGAAGCAATCGCCTCGCTTAATCAGATACCGGAAGATGAAGCATTGGCGGATACGAACCAATTGCTTTATTATCATTATCTCAAAGGTTCTGCTTCTTTGGTGGAAGCCGGTAAACCGGAAGACAGGAAACTCCGCGAGTTCGACCACCTTTATTACACTTGGCGGACGGCAGTTCAGAGCAATCATCCCTATTTTGAAGGAAATGGCTTGCAAGGGCTTGCCAACCTGATGATTGCTCCCAATGACTTCGATTTATTTCAGGCAAGACGGGGACATGCGTTAGACCAGTTCGGCTTTTCGGTAGATTCGCTTTTACCTTTGCGTCTGGCACAGCTTGCACTCGAAAAGTTCCGTGAATATAATGATTTATATCAGATTGCCGGGGCGTATGTCTCTATCGGCAAATACCTGAATACGCACGGGCGATATTCGGAAGCGTTGGATACGCTTACGAAAGCATTGGACTGTGTGAATCGCCATCATATGCTCTATTATCACCATGAGGTGGATACACTGGATAAGCTATATACGTTTGCCGAAGGAGATACGACCTATACGGGAGTGCCGTGGATTACGCAGGAGAATGTAAAGACTGTACCCGAATGGATTTCGAGAATCCGGGAACAATTGAGCGTTTCGTATGCGGGATTGGGAATGAAATATGCCTCTGATTACAACCGGAATATTTATCTGGATATTCTGAACTTTACCCGTCAGGACAAGGAACTGGAGAGCCGTTATGTTTCATTGGAAGCCGGTTCGAGGCAGATGACACTTGTGCTTTCTTTGGTGATTGTCGGATTGGTGCTGGTAGTGATTCTTTGGTGGTTCTTCAACAGGCGTTCCAAGATAAGGAATCAGATTGATGTGGAACGTCTGCAACAGATTTTGGGGCTTTGCCGGGATATTACTTCTTCCATTCCAATGAATGTTCTGTTGATTCAGGAAGGAATAGACAATCTGTTTGGTAAGGATAGGATGAGACTGGATATTCCCGAAGAGGGGAAAGCGGCGCTTGTCCCCGCACATCGGTTGAACCGTGATGAAAAGGCTTTGGTGCATGTGCTTGAACCTTATATTATCTGGGCGGCGGACAATGAACAGATGGTGGAAGCATTGAGCGACGAACGGATGCAGTTGGAAAAACAACGGTATATCTATGAGCAGCATATTGCGGGAAATAAGCGTCAGAATCTGATAAAAAAGGCTTGTATGGCTATTGTGAATGGTATTAATCCTTATATCGACCGTATTCTGAATGAGGTGCACAAGCTTACGGAGAAGGGATATATTGATGATGAAAAGATAAAGAAGGAGAAGTATCAATACATTGATGAATTGGTAACTACTATTAATGAGTATAACGATATTCTGGCTCTGTGGATCAAGATGAAGCAAGGATCGTTGAGCCTGAATATCGAAACGTTCAGTCTTGACGAATTGTTTGAACTGTTGGGAAAAGGACGGCGTGCCTTTGAGATGAAAAAACAGACGTTGGAGATTGAACCGACTACTGTTATGGTGAAGGCAGACCGGGCGCTGACTCTGTTTATGATAAATACGTTGGCGGAGAATGCCCGTAAATATACTCCGGAAGGAGGAACTGTCAAGGTCTACGCACGTACTACGGATACGTATGTGGAGATTTCTGTGGAAGATGACGGACGTGGTATTTCGGAGGAAGATGTGGCGCGTATTATTGGTGAGAAAGTATATGATTCGCGGGTGATCGGAATTAAGAATGCGGAGAATCCTGATGAATTGAAAGAAAATAAAGGCAGTGGTTTCGGACTGATGAACTGTAAGGGAATCATTGAGAAATATAAGAAAACGAATGAACTCTTCCGGGTATGTACCTTCGATGTGGAGAGTGAATTGGGAAAGGGAAGCCGTTTTTATTTCCGTTTGCCTTTGGGAGTGCGTAAGGTAATTGGCGTATTGCTTTGCCTGTTGCTTCCTATGGGAATGGTGTCTTGCCTGCATGACTCGATTCCGCCTATGTCGCAGGAGAGAGATTCGATAGTAGCAGTTACTGATTCTGCTTATGAGGACTTGCTGGATGCTGCGTCGGACTATGCCAATGCTGCATATTTTGCCAATGTGGATGAAAATTACGAGCTTGCCTTGCAGTATGTGGACTCTGCCATGTCGTTGCTGAACGAGCATTATGAAAAGTATGCGCGTCCGGAAGGTCCGCATCGTTATATGAAACTTGTAGGTACGGGAATACCTGCTGAAGTCAGTTGGTGGAATGAATTATTTGATTCGGATTATCATGTGATTCTGGATATAAGAAATGAAGCGGCGGTCGCTTTTCTGGCTTTGAAGCAACTGGATGGGTACAGTTATAATAATTCGGCTTTTACGGATTTGTATAAGTTGCAGGGGGAAGACCAGACATTGGAAGCATATTGCAGGCAGTTGGAGCGTTCGAATACTAATAAGACGGTAGGGATTATCTTATGCTTTGTCTTGTTGGTTGTTTCTTTGATTGGTTATTATTTTCTGTATATGCGGAAGCTGTTACAGAATCGGCTGAACCTCGAACAGGTGCTTGAAATAAATCAGAAAGTATTTGCGGCATCTATAGTCAGACTGCAGGAGCAGGAGGATGCGGAAGCGCTTCAACGCGAGGAGAGTACGCTCAAAGAAATCCCGCAGCGTATTGTGAATGAAGCATTCGGCTCGGTGAATGAATTATTGACGATTGACCGGATGGGCATCGCAGTGTATAATGAAACGACGCATCGGCTGGAGTATGCTTCGCGTCCCGGACAGGAGATGCCGGAAATGGTGCAGCAGTGTTTTGACTCCGGCGAGTATCTTGCGGAACAACATCTGTTGGCTATTCCGTTGAAAGTGGAAGCGGGGGGAGAACATCAATGCGTCGGTGTGTTATATCTTGAGCGTAGGGAAGGTTCGGAGCAGGAAACGGATCGTTTGCTCTTTGAACTGGTGGCTCGCTATGTGGCTATTGTGGTATTTAATGCGGTAGTGAAACTGGCTACGAAATACCGGGATATTGAGTCGGCGCACGAAGAAACGCGTCGGGCTTCCTGGGAGGACAGTATGTTGCATGTACAGAATATGGTGCTTGACAACTGCCTGTCTACGATTAAACATGAAACGATTTATTATCCGAATAAAATCAAGCAGATTGTAGGACGGCTGAATACGCTGAGTCTTTCGGAAAAGGAAGAGCGCGAAGCGGTGGAGACTATGACGGAATTGATTGAATATTATAAGGGTATCTTTACTATCTTGAGTTCGTGTGCTTCCCGTCAGTTGGAAGAGGTTACTTTCCGGCGGACGGTGATTCCGGTGCAGGAACTTTTTGATGCTGCCGGAAAATATTTCAAGAAGATGATGAAGAACCGGACGGAGAGGATAGAACTGGAGATGGAGCCAATGGAGGCAAGAGTAATAGGAGACGTGAACCAGTTGCGCTTTCTGTTGGAAAATCTGATTGACGAAGCATTGACGTTTCGTGAAGATGGTGTGCTTCGTTTGCAGGTTCGTAAGGATGATGGATATATTCGTTTCCTCTTTACGGATACGAGACGTGAAAAGAGTGTGGAGGAACTGAACCAGTTGTTCTACCCGAATTTGGCACGTATGACTTCCGGTGAAAAAGGGGAGTTGCGGGGTACGGAATATTTGGTGTGCAAGCAGATAATCCGTGACCATGACGAATTTGCGGGACGCAGGGGATGCCGTATTAATGCCGAACCTGCTGCGGATGGAGGATTTACGGTCTATTTCACGGTTCCGCGCAGATAAAAAAGAAAACACATAAAAGTTATTAGATAAGGAAATGGAAGAACAGAAGTTTAAAGTTATTATCGTAGAGGATGTAAAACTGGAGTTAAAAGGTACGGAGGAGATATTCCGTCACGAAATACCGAATGCGGAAGTGATCGGTACTGCCATGACCGAAAGCGAATTCTGGCCGTTGATGGAAGCGCAACTCCCTGATTTGGTATTACTGGATTTGGGATTGGGTGGGTCTACTACTATCGGAGTGGATATTTGCCGGAATATATTCAAACGCTATAAAGATGTCCACGTACTGATTTTCACAGGTGAGATTCTGAATGAAAAGCTGTGGGTGGATGTACTGAATGCCGGAGCTGACGGAATTATCCTAAAGACGGGAGAATTGCTGACCAAGACGGATGTACAGGCTGTTATGGATGGTAAGAAGCTGGTATTTAACTATCCGATTCTGGAAAAGATTGTAGAGCGCTTCAAGAGGTCTGTTGCCAATGATGCGAAACGTCAGGAAGCGGTAATCAGTTATGATATTGATGAATATGACGAGCGTTTTCTCCGCCATTTGGCTTTGGGGTATACGAAGGAGATGATTGCGAACCTGAAAGGTATGCCTTTCGGCGTGAAATCATTGGAGAAACGACAGAATGATCTTATCGGACGCCTTTTCCCGAATGGAGAGCGGGTGGGAGTGAATGCTACCCGGTTGGCTGTCCGTGCATTGGAATTACGTATTATTGATTTGGATAATTTGGAGCCTGACGAAGAATAACTAAAAAAAGCTGACGAAGAATAAACCTTAAAAGCGATGAAGACAAAATGGCGTATGCCCCATCCTGCTACGATGTTCATGCTATTGACAATGGCAGTAGTCTTTCTGTCATGGATATGTGACATTTATGGACTGAAAGTGACATTGCCACAGACTGGCGAGGATATTCGTGTGCAAAGCCTGTTGAGTCCGGAAGGAATCCGTTGGTGGTTGAGGAACGCTATCAAGAACTTTACAGGGTTTGCTCCGTTGGGCATGGTGATTATTGCCATGTTCGGACTGGGGGTCGCCCAACATTCAGGCTTTATTGATGCGTGCATCCGTATGGGGGTGGGGAACCGGAAGGAGAAGAGGAAAATTATTTTGTGGGTAATTATTCTCGGATTGCTGTCGAATGCTATTGGTGACGGTGGATATATTATCTTGTTGCCTATTGCCGCCATGCTGTTTCAATGGGTGGGACTTCATCCGATTGCGGGGATTGTGACGGCTTATGTCTCCGTTGCCTGCGGATATAGTGCCAATATTGTGTTGAGTACAATGGATCCGTTGCTGGCTCATACCACGCAGGAAGCTGCATTGGCTCAAACAGGCTATCAGGGGAATACGGAACCTCTTTGCAATTACTTCTTTATGAGTGTTTCTACGGTAGTTATTACTGCCATTGTTTATTGGGTGACTCAAAAATGGCTTCTTCCCAGATTGGGTAAATACGAAGGAAGTGTAAAGGTGGAAGCCTATCGTCCCCTGTCCCGCAAAGAGAGACGGGCGATTATGATTTCCATTATGGTGGCGGCTGTCTATGTAGTTCTTGTTTTATGGCTTACTTTTTCCTCTTATGGAATTTTGCGCGGTGTGAATGGTGGCTTGATGCATTCACCGTTCATTGCCGGTATTTTGTTTCTTCTTTCTTTGGGAGCAGGTATCACGGGCATGGCGTATGGTTTTAGTTCCGGTCGCTATCGCACGGATAATGATGTGATTGAAGGACTGACGCAGCCAATGAAACTTCTTGGCGTTTATTTCGTGATTGCTTTCTTTGCTGCTCAAATGTTTGCCTGTTTCGAATATTCGCATTTGGACAAGTGTCTTGCCATTATGGGTGCTGAACTGGTTTCTTCTTTCGAGCCGGCTCCATTGGCGGCTTTGGTCTTGTTTATCCTGTTTACGGCATTTATCAATCTGATTATGGTATCTGCCACTTCCAAATGGGCTTTCATGTCTTTCATCTTTATCCCGATGTTTGCGCAGATGGGTATTTCTCCCGACGTGGCACAATGTGCTTTCCGTATCGGAGACAGTTCGACAAATGCCATTACGCCTTTCTTATTTTATATGCCTTTGGTGCTGACTTATATGCGTCAGTATGATAAGCAGATCACTTATGGTACATTACTTAAATATACCTGGAGATATTCATTGGCTATCTTATTTGCCTGGACATTGCTGTTTATCGTTTGGTATTTGCTGAAAATACCGGTAGGCTTGTAATGATAGATGGATAGCAGGACTTCTGTTTCATCAACCGGAGTTTTGTTTTTCTGAATTAATTATAATCTCTATCCGTTGCCATTGAAGCAATTGGCTCTGAATACGAATTTGGAACAAAATCCGGTATGGACTAAGTAATTTTGAGTGAATAATATATACAAGACCTGTAATATTTTAGTATATTGCAGGTCTTTAAAATTTAACGTGTAAAATGAAGAATAGATTCTCTGTAAAATACACTCTTCTTTGCGGAACGGCTTGTTGTTTTTCTTCTATGATGCGGGCACAACAGGATGTATCCCGAATGAATGTTCTTTTCATAATGGCGGACGATATGCGCCCCGAGTTAGGCTGTTATGGAGTAAAGGAAGTGAAGACACCTAATATGGATCGTTTGGCTGCAAGCGGTGTCTTGTTTCAGAATGCTTATTGCAATATACCGGTGAGCGGAGCGTCCCGTGCCAGTTTATTGACAGGTGTATATCCCCGGTATCCGAACCGTTTTATCAGTTTTTCTGCTTATGCCAGCAAAGATTGTCCCGGGGCAATACCTATTTCAGGATGGTTTACACAGAATGGCTATCATACAGTTTCGGATGGAAAAGTGTTTCATCATATGAGTGACCATGCTGATTCATGGAGTGAACCGCCCTATAGGAATCATCCGGATGGATATGATGTCTACTGGGCAGAATATAACAAATGGGAACTTTGGATGAATTCGGAATCGGGGAAGACGATTAATCCGAAAACAATGCGGGGACCTTTCTGTGAGTCTGCCGATGTGCCTGATACTGCTTATGATGATGGTAAACTGGCGAACCGGGCTATTAGTGATTTAAAGAGAATGAAAGAGATAGGTAAACCTTTCTTCCTGGCTTGCGGCTTTTGGAAACCCCATTTACCGTTTAATGCTCCGAAGAAGTATTGGGATTTATACAAACGTGACGAAATTCCCATGGCTACCAATCGTTTCAGACCTGAAGGATTGCCGGAACAAGTTCGTAATTCGTCAGAGATTTACGCTTATGCACGGGTTACGGATACGAGTGATATTGATTTTCAGAGGGAAGTAAAGCATGGATATTATGCTTGTTTGAGCTATGTGGATGCGCAAATAGGAAAGGTATTGGATGCGTTGGACGAATTGGGGTTATCGGAGAATACGATTGTTGTTCTGCTGGGAGATCATGGGTGGAATTTGGGCGAACATGATTTTATAGGAAAGCATAATCTGATGGACACTTCTACTCATGTACCGTTAATTATCCGTGTACCGGGAATGAAAAAGGGAGAAACCAAATCTATGGTGGAGTTTGTTGATTTATATCCTACTTTATGCGAACTTTGTAAACTTCCTGTGCCTGATGAGCAATTGAGTGGACAAAGCTTTGCCGGAGTTTTCAAGAATTTGAAGGCTAAGACTAAAGAGGAAGTTTATATTCAATGGGAGGGGGGAGATAATGCTGTTGACCGGCGTTATAGCTATGCTGAATGGATGAAAGGTGACGTGAAGAAAGCAGGCATGCTGTTTGACCACCGGATTGATAAAAAGGAAAATAAGAATCGGGTAAATGAGAAAAAATATAAAGAAAAAGTTGAATCATTATCTTCTTTTATCAAAGTAAAGAAAACATCATTAAAGAAATAGTATGAGAACATGTTTTTTACATTCCAGCCGTTTGTTGGCGGTTGTTTTATTTGTGATTTATAGTCTGTCTACATTTGCGCAGCGACAGGACATTTTATTAAATCAAAGTGGTCTCTAGCAATAAGAAACAGGGCTCAGTTGTAAATCTTGGGGGATTAACTAGTGTTAATTCCCTCATGCATAT
>ERZ791802.434-NODE-434-length-43238-cov-3.930019_pt1 | contig 43238 bp, 40 predicted proteins | sample MGYA00510308_ERZ791802 | MGnify/ENA primary metagenome ERZ791802 (study PRJEB30046, sample SAMN00792028) | human gut metagenome | study: EMG produced TPA metagenomics assembly of the A metagenome-wide association study of gut microbiota in type 2...
CTTAAGTCTGGTCAAATTTGGAAGTGTTGTTTTCCCGCAAATTCCTGAAGAGGGCGTAAGATTGTCGGTGGAATTTTTCGATTAAGCAAACAATGTCATTATTGAAGGCTGCGGCCACTGTATCATCCCTTACCTTATTGTCGCGTATTACGGGTGTAATACGCGACATGTTGATCGCTCGTTACTTCGGTTCTTCGGCCGCTACTGATGCCTTTTATGTGGCTTTCCGACTCCCGAATATGCTCCGTCGACTTTTTGCCGAAGGGGCTTTTCAGCAAGCTTTCGTGCCAATGCTCTCAGATGTAAAGGCTACGAGTTCAGAAGCAGAAGTTAGAACCTTTATCGATCGAATTTTCAGTGTCCTTGCAAGCGCCCTAGTAATCACAAGCATTCTCGGAGTTCTGGGCGCTCCTGTCTTAGTGTGGTTAATTGCCGGCGGTTTGGCAAATAATCCCGCAGGATTCGATTTAGCCGTCGAGATGACGCGCTGGATGTTTCCCTATATCTTTTTTATGAGTTTGGTGGCGATGAGTGCTGGGGTTTTGAATACCTGGAAGCACTTTGCGATTCCTGCTTTTACGCCGGTACTCCTAAATATTTCCTTTATTACCTTCACATTGCTTCTAACGCCTCATTTAGAGCGTCCCATCATGGCGTTAGCTGTGGCAGTGATTGTGGGCGGTTTCTTGCAGTTGGGGATTCAGATTCCGTCATTAATGCGACTAGGCGTTTTGCCTCGTCCAGTAAATCCAGTAGCAGCGCTAAAAGATTTCGCTGTCAGACGTGTTCTCAAACTGATGGTCCCGGCATTGTTTGGTGTGGGGGTTGCTCAACTGTCGCTACTCATCAACACGAACATTGCGTCGCGCTTAGCTACGGGTTCTGTGACTTGGTTATCTTTTGCTGACCGTTTGATGGAATTTCCCACGGCCTTGTTGGGTGTGGCGTTGGGTTCCGTGTTGTTACCGAGTCTTGCCGGCGCTTATGCCAAAGGGGACTTGGAACGTTATAACTCGCTTTTAGACCATGGTCTTCGTTTAGTGGTGTTGCTCGCAGTGCCGGCTGCCGTGGGCCTGGGTCTTATGGCCGATGCTCTTGTCGCATTTCTCTATCAAGGCAAAAACTTCCAAGTCTTAGACGTGACACAGACAAGTCTAGCCGTTACAGGATATTCCTTTGGTTTATTGGGACTCATTGCAATCAAGATTTTGGCACCGGCCTACTACGCTAGAAAAGATATTCGTACGCCTGTTAAAGTGGCAGCTGTGAGTTTGGTCTTCGTGCAGTTGTGTAACCTCATTACGGTTCCGCTTTTTGCTCACGCTGGGCTTGCTTTATCCGTTGGGGTAGGTAGCTGTGTTAATGCGTTGATTCTTCTCATCATTCTTTTTAAACGAGGCCAATACCGACCGGTTAAGGGTTGGGGTATCTGGTCGGCTCGAGTGATATTGGCAACCGTGGCAATGGCAGGGATTCTCGTCTATCTTCAAGGCGGCATTGATTGGGCCGGTATGCAAAGTGAGTGGGTGAAACGCGCAGGCTTAGTTTTCGCTTACATTGGAGCGGCTATTGTCGTCTACTTTGGTATTCTCGTTGCTCTTGGACTTCGTCCGCGTCATTTAAGACCTCGCTACGACATCTAAAAACAAATTGAGAGCTCAGAGATTTGCTCTGAGCTCTCGATAAAAGAGTCTTCGAGTTGTTTATCAACTCAATCTTCAACGAATTCTCTATCAAACGGCATGCATTCTGGCCACGAGATCAATTGATCATGATCGGTCGTATCAATGGCTGCAGGGCCCGTCTCAGCCGTATTGACAGCAAAATTGAGTTTTGCGTAAACGTTAGCAACGTCTTCAAGCAAAACTTCTTCTGCATCAAGCCTTTCATCTTCAAGCCGTTCAATGGCTTCTGTTAAACATTCCAGTGCATCGGTTAAGGCCACTGAGAGCCATTCGCGGTCAACAGTCATATGAGCGATTTTAAAAGGTTAAAAAGTGCAAAGTGATGATAAAAGATCCCCCCAAAAAACGGGCGATCCATTTACAATGTTCACATTATATTCGCAGGCACGACTATGAGTGATGAAGAGCGACCTTGTCGCTCGTTTTGACGCGGACAAAAAGCATCTGTTGATGCTTTTCACCAGAAGTGCCGAATGACCGATTTAAAGCGCTTTCGACAAGGATTGCTAATTATGAAAATGTACGCAAAAACCGCATTAGCCTTAGGTGTAGTGATGGCAATGAGCGCGGCTCAAGCGGCCAATTTAGGGCAGCTTAAAGTCGACAGTCGTGCGGGGCAGAATTTTTCAGCCACCTTTGTTGTCGAGGGCTCGGTGCCGAAAGGAACGTCTTTGACGGCTCGTTTGGCTCCCGAAGAAATCTATAAGCAACATCACATGACGATGCCTGAAAGCGCCAAGGTCCTTAATCTTGCGTTGATTAAGAAAAGCCCCTTAACGCTTCGCGTCACGGGCTCTAAGCCCGCCGTAGAACGTGCATTTCCCTTATTAGTGGAACTCAATGAAGGCGGTCAAGTAACCCTTCGTCAATACAACATTCATTTGGGCGCTTCTGGGTCGGTTGAGCCCGTAGCCGTGCAAAACAATGCTCCGGTGCGTGCAGCACAACCTGCGGTTGCTAGCACTCACGTTGACCCGGTCGCTCAAGCTGTTGCGCAAAGTAAAACAGAAGCCAAAGCGACGGCTACTAAGCCAGTTGCCAAAGACGCTGAAAACTTAACGCCGCTTCAACGTATGCAGGCGAAAAACTACGATTTGGATGAACCCATTACGGTTGAATCTGGTTACACGCCTTGGTCTTTAGGGGTTCTTTATCAAGATCGTTATCCCAGCGCTAGTGTCAATCAAGTGTTGGTGGCATTGGCCATGCATAACCCTGAAGCGTTCCCGGCTGGTAACGTCCGACAATTAAAGTCGGGTGCGAAGATTTCTGCGCCGCCAGCCTCGTTAGTAGATTCCATTAATGCTCAAACTGCTCGAGAAATCGTTCAAAAGGGTTTGAACATTGAAGAAGTTGCTCAACGTCCAGCACCTATCGCGCAAGCAGCGGCTAAACGCCAAGAGCCTGCTGCTCAAGTGGCCCGTGCTCAAAAGCCGGTTCAAACCAAGCCTGCTGTAGCTGAACAGCCGGTACCGTCTGTTGATCATTTAGCCCAAGCTCCTGCGCCTTCTGAGTCTCAAGCTGAGCCTCCTGTCACGGAACCTGTGGCAACTGAGACGGCTCCTGTTGAAACGCCGCCTCAAGTCGCAACGGAACCTGCTTCCGAACAAGTTTTGCCGCCCGATATGAGCATTGTGCCCGAATCGTCTTCTGCGCAAGACTCGATGCCCACGCTTGAAATCATGACCGAAGAAGAGGCGGTGGTTGAAGAAGAATCTTCAAGCTGGCCGTGGTACCTCTTGATTGCAGTGATGTTGGGTGCTGCTGGCTTTATTTTCTGGCGTACCAAGCGTGGCCGCCACGTGGATTTCCAAAGCTTTAAGCGCGTGATGAATCAAGCGCCTGCCGCTCGTCGTCAAGAGCCTGTAGCAGGTGCTCGTCCACAAGCCGCTCAACCTGCTCAAACGATTCAAGGAGTTAGCCAACCGCAACGTGTCTCACAACCGCAGGTTCATTCTGCTCCCGAAGCGAGGCCCCAAGTGTCTCCCTCGGTTTTTGAGCGCCATGATGCTCCGCAACGCGTAGAACCGACCATGTCTGCAACGCACACGGCTACTCCGGCTTCTAAGCCCTCAGCGACAGTTGATACAACGGGCAATGTTTTTGATTTGGTCTCCGATGATGCGCCTGTAGCAAAACCTGCTACTCAAGCTCAGTCTGTCTCTCAAACACAAACCGTGAAGCCCGCACAACCGCAGGGTGCTGCCCACAGTATGAAGGACTCGCTTGATATGGCTCGCTCCTTTATCTCGATCGGCGCTCGTTCTGAAGCCGTGTCACTCCTGCAAGAAGTTCTTCGTAACGGCTCTCCCATGGATCGAGCCGAAGCCGAGCAACTTCTTAAACAAGTGCGTGAGCACGCCTGATGCGAGTTGCGTTAGGTATTGAGTATGACGGATCGGCATTTTGCGGTTGGCAACACCAACCGCAAATGCCGACTGTTCAAGAAACGCTTGAATTAGCCCTGAAATCTTTCTCGACAGTTCCGCTTCGCACAGTTTGTGCAGGACGCACAGATACGGGCGTTCATGCCACACATCAAGTCGTCGATTTTGACAGTCCTGTTCAAAGACCATTGATGGCTTGGGTGAGGGGAGTCAATGCTTACCTTCCCACGACAGTGGCTGTTCGTTGGGCTCGTTTTGTCCCTGATGATTTTTCTTCTCGTTTTTCGGCTGTTGAGCGTACGTATGAATACTGGATTTTGAATGATCCAGTACGTTCTCCCTTGTTAGCCTCTCGCACAGGATGGCTATTTAGACCCTGTGATGAAGCTAAGATGCAAGAGGCGGCCAATCTTTTAATTGGTGAACACGATTTCTCCAGTTTTAGGGCATCGGAATGTCAGGCAAAAACACCTGTCAGGCTTGTTCATGAGGTGACTGTAAAGCGATTTGGTCGCATGATCGGGATTAGGCTCCGAGCCAACGCTTTTTTACATCATATGGTGAGAAACATTGTTGGCAGTCTTGTGTATGTCGGCACCGGCCGAGAAAGTCTTTCTTGGTTTAAAGAAGTGTTTGAAGCAAAAGATCGCACTTTGGCTGCACCAACGTTTGCGGCCTCTGGCCTTTATTTAGTAGGGGTGAAATATCCGGATTTTCCAGATCTCCCGACCCATAGTCCAACGATCTTTAACTTTCCGTAACCGCTTTTAAGTAGTTATGACAGAGACTCAAGCTTACCAAGCGCCCTTTAGCGTTTTGATTTCGGTTTATCACGGAAGTTCCGCCTCTCAACTTCAAGAGGCTTTGACTAGTGTCTGGGATAGTCAGACCATTAAACCTTCTGAGATTGTGCTTGTTGAGGACGGCCCCGTATCGACTGAACTCTCTCAGGTCATTCAAACATGGTCGGACCGATTAGGCAGTCAGTGGGTATCTTGTCGTTTTTTTGAAAACAAAGGCTTGCGCCACGCTCTCAATTTGGGTCTTAAATCTTGTCGTTATGATTTGGTTGCTCGGATGGATGGAGATGATATTAGCGTCCCTAAACGCTTTGAACTCCAATGCCAATTCATGTCTATGCATCCTGAAATTGCAGCTCTTGGAGGTGCTGTCGATGAGTACGACGACACACTAACTGAACTTAAGCATACGAAGAAAATGCCGCTGAATCATGACGAGCTGACAGAGTTCGCAAAGTATCGTTCTCCATTAAATCATCCAACGGTAATGTATCGAAAGCCACTGATATTAGCTCTTGGTGGATATCCCGATATCTTCCCCGAAGACTATCCGCTATGGATCCACATGATTCAATCTCAAGCGCGTTTGGCCAATCTCCCAGATGTCTTAGTCAAAATGAGAACAGACTCTATGCTCTCAGAAAGACGAAGTGGTTGGAGGCTATTTAAGCAAGAGGTGACTCTCTATCGCCACTTCAAGGACATAGGTTTCTTGAGTACGGGAGAGTTTTGTAAAAACGTACTTATACGAGCTGTATTGCGCTTGTCGCCGAGTTGGGTTCGTCAAATGATGTATCTCAATTTTAGAGGCTAATTGGGCCTAACAAAACTCTTAAGCTTTTGAATGAGCCGATTATCTTTTTTATACAGAAGTAAAGTTTGGGGACAATAAAGCACTAGTAGTTCAATAAGTTTGTGTGCCAGTGGTAACTCAAATAATTGTGTTTCGCAACGAGCACGATGCTCCTTAGCTTCCTTCTGCCAATGTTTAAGAAATACATGTTTATGTTCTTGGGCTATTCTTCCGAGATTCCAAATGTAATCTTGGTGTTGAATTTGAGGTAAAAAAGACATCATGTCAATATCTTCTGGTTTACTTCTAAGTAGCTTGTAAATTTCATCCCACTCTGAGCAAACGCAAAAGACTTTATTAGGGTTGTGGACCGAGCTACCGGCGTTATCTAGTCGATAGTGCAAAAGTGGTTGAGCAACCATTAGAAAGCGTTCAGCAAAATAATAGGCCTTAAATGAAAAAGAAAGGTCTTGAAAACTAGCTCCAGGCGTCGGCAAAAATCTAATGCGATGTTCGTTAAGCCATTGGCGGTTATAAAGATTGGCCCAAACCGACGGCGCTTGTTTGAAGACTGTTTTGAAGCTGCGTGGAGTCAATACAACATTTTTGGGAACCATTTGCCAATTTTGAACTTCATCTTCACCATTTTTATGGTAATAGTAGGAGCATCGGCATATGTCTAAATTGTGCAATGTAGCCGTGTTGTAGAGTTTTTCAAACATTTCGTGTTCAACGAAATCATCTGATTCTACAATTCCAACATATTCTCCTTGGCATTTATCCAACGCTTGGTTTAAAGAATCTCCGTAACCAGAGTTTTTCTTATTAATAAGAAGAATTCTTGAATCAAGCGATTGGTAACGTTGGATAATCGATAAGGTTCCATCTGTACTACCATCATTAACAATAATTAATTCAATTTCATTCAATGTCTGTTTAATTAGAGAGTCCAAGCATTCTTCAAGATATTTTTCTACATTAAAGCAGGGAACAATGATGGAGACTTTTGGTGCTGGCATTTTATTGATTCAATAGAAAAAAATAGTTAGAGCGTGTTATAGCACGTATTGTAAAGCGAAGCGGATCTACGTGATGCAATACTCATCCAAATAGCCCATTTTAATGCGTTAGAAATGATTCTCTTAATGCTAAAATTCCAAGATTATTTATGAAGCTATTTTTCGTGTCGTTGTTTTGGTAAAAACAACGATCGATTAGGAATTAAATACCATGAGTTGGATTGACCGTTTATTGCCTCGTATTCACAAAAGTGAAAATGAGTCTGCTGACAAAAAAGAAAGCGTGATTCCTGAAGGACTTTGGACGAAGTGCCCAAGCTGCGAGCAAGTTCTTTACACCGAAGAGTTGCAAGACTCTTTGATGGTATGTCCCAAGTGTGGTCATCACATGCGAATCAGCGCTCGTGAGCGTGTAGAAACCTTCTTGGATCCGACTCAACAAGAAGAGTTGGCTCAAGAGGTCGTGCCGACTGATCCGCTTAAATTTGTTGATAGCAAGTCGTATCCTTCTCGTGTTAAGCAAGCTCAAGCCAAGACGGGGGAAACCGATGCCTTGGTGGTTAAGTGCGGTACGCTCCGCGGTCTTCCCGTTGTTGTCGCTGCTTTTGAATTTAACTTTATGGGCGGCTCCATGGGCTCGGTCGTGGGCGAACGTTTTGTCCGCGGTGTAGCAGAAGCCACTCGCAGAAAGTGCCCCTTCATTTGTTTTGCCGCTTCGGGTGGCGCCCGTATGCAAGAAGGCTTGTTGTCCTTGATGCAAATGGCAAAAACCACAGCTGCTGTTGCGGGTTTAGCTGAAGAAAAGCTTCCCTTTATTTCTGTTTTAACCGATCCCACGATGGGCGGAGTCTCGGCGAGCTTTGCTTTTATGGGTGACGTGGTGATCGCTGAGCCCAAGGCCTTGATTGGTTTTGCCGGTCCTCGCGTGATTGAGCAAACGGTGCGTGAAAAGTTGCCGGAAGGTTTCCAGCGCTCGGAATTCTTGCTTAAGAAAGGGGCTGTTGACATGATCGTTGATCGCCGTGAAATGCGAGCTAACATTGCAGAGATCATCGCAATGCTTATGAGAAAACGTATCACTGACGCGGCCATGTGATTGAACATGACTGACAAAGATAACGTTACTGATTGAAATAGTTCGACCACGCAAAAAGCGTGGTCGAACTGCCTTAAGGTTTGAAATGTCTCAAGAAAAAGATAATTTAAATGCTTGGTTAGACTTTGTACTGGCCTCGCACCCTGAGAGCACGATTGAGTTGGGTCTAGCTCGCATGAAAACGATGCTCTCGCGCATGAATATCACGTTTGATTGTCCCGTCATCACTGTAGCCGGCACGAACGGTAAGGGGAGTACTTGTGCCATGCTCGAGTCGATCTACAAAGCTGCTGGCTACAAGACCGCTAAGCACACTTCTCCTCATATGCTTCGCTTTAACGAACGTGCTTGCATCAATGGTGTTGATGTTGACGATGCAACGCTTGTTGAAGGTTTCAAAGCCGTAGAAGCTGTTCGTGATGGTTTGGGGTTAACGTATTTTGAATATACGGCGCTTGCCATTCTCAAAGTCTTTCAGTTGGCAAAGCCTGATGTTGTCATCCTGGAAATTGGCCTAGGTGGCAGACTTGATGCTATTAATGCGTTAGAGTCAACAGCTTCCATTGTGACCACGGTGGGTATTGATCACGAGGCATACTTGGGCAATACTCGAGACAGCATCGGTTGGGAAAAAGCTCATATCTACCGCGCCGGCAAACCCGCCGTTTGTGCCGATCGCCATCCTCCTCAAAAGCTTTTGCAGTACGCCAAAGCGTTAGGAACAGACCTTTATGTCTATGGTCAAGATTTTGACATTAAAGAAGTCACAAATGATCAATGGCAGTTTGTCTTCGAGAAGGATACTTGGTCAGTTTGCCCGCCAGCTTTAGCCGGTGTGAATCAAAAAGATAATGCGGCAGGCGTGTTGGCATTGGTTTACCTTTTGCAAGACATGCTTCCTGTGGAGCCGGAGGCCATCATTGAGGGGCTTAAGACTGTAAAACTCAAAGCCCGCTTTGAAACCATCGCTCAGGATCCCACCATCATTTTGGACGTTGGACACAACCCACATGCCGCGGCTGTTTTGGCTCAAAACGTTGAGAAACTCCCTTCAATTGGCAAGCTCATTGCGGTTTTTGGGATGTTAGCCGACAAAGACATGATTGATGTCATCAAACTGATGAATCCTTGTGTGGATGAGTGGTTTATCTCTGGGCTTCCAAAGCCCAGAGGGGCTGACTGCGAACTTTTACATCGTACGATGTTGGAAGCGGGTGTTGATCATAGTAAAATCAAAAGGTTCGAGACAATTGAGAGCGCTTTTGATGCGGCCCGTCAAGATGCCTCAATCACTGATAAAATACTCGTTTTTGGTTCATTTGTGACCGTAACCGCGGTCCTCGCTAAATTGGCATAAAGCTCAATGCAAGAAGACAAAAACACCTCGCGAAAAACAACTTTTTGGAAGACTTCGACACCTGAAAAAGAAGTCTCAACCGAAGAGTCACTTCGCATGACCACTGACGAAACTGAAGAGCAGCGTCAAAGAGCTCGATTTCGTCATCGGGTCATTGGTGTTGTCACATTGTTAGCAACGCTAGGTGTGTTTTGTCCTTTGATTTTTAATCCTCCGAGCTTTATCACGGACAATCAAGCCGATACTGATATTCCCAACATAAAAAAAGAGCCCTTCTATAAGTTGGAACTTCCGGTTAATCAACCTTTGCCCCAAGCACAAGCACCGGGAGAAAGTGCTCTTAAAGATTTAACAACGCCTAATGTTGTGGGACAAGCTCCTGAAGCGAGACACGCTCCTAAAGATGTCTTGGCAGAATCTAAACAGACCAAAGAGACTACAAAGCCATCCCAAGACATTACCTCAGGTGGCTTCTTCATTCAGGTAATGGCCACTAGCAGCGAAGCTGGGGCCATGCGAGAGATGGCTCGCTACCAAGCCATGGGTTATCCTGTCTATTCTGTTAAGGTGCAAAAGAAGGCCGCAACACTTTGGCGTGTGCGTTTAGGTAACTTTAAGACTCGAGCAGAAGCAGATCGCGTGATTCAGTTTTTGGATAGTCGAAAAATTTCTCACTTACCGGTTCAGAAAACTGAAGGTTCGGTGACCAATGTTCAACGTTTGACGCCGCCAACTCAAAGTCTTCAAGGCGCAACGCAAAAAGCGCAAACGCTAAAGACGCCTGCGGTTAAGCCTTCTGTCCAGAACACCAAGTCTCAGGCAAAGACAGAGACCAAAGCGAAGCCGACAAAATCATCAGCAACGCAAACGTCTAGCAAACCGGTAGCCAAGACAACTACAAAGGCACAAACGAGCGCTAAGAGTTCAACGAGTGCCAAGTCGTCTAAGAGCCAAACATCCTCTGCGGCGACAAAGCCCAAGGCATCGGCAGATCCCGTGGCCGATATTTTGAGGGCAAGCAATCGCGATGCGATTGCTGAGCAAATCGCTAAAGAGAAAAAGAAACAATAATCCGCTAGCCAATAACGAAAGGAAAACGAAACGTGAATGAATTGGATTGGGCAGTATTGATCGTGGTGGGACTTTCGACAGCAGTTGGTGTCTCACGCGGCGTTGTGCGTGAAATCCTCTCGATTGTCGGTTGGGTGATCGGGATTGTGTTTGCGCTTAAATTTTCAACGCAATGCGCCGACATGATTCCATTAGAAAGTCTGGGACCTGCTGTTCGCACAATCATTGCGGCCATCATTATCTGCGTTTTGTGTGTGTTTGCAGTGGGTCTATTGGGTACCATTTTGCGAAAGATGCTTGAAGTCGCCCGAATCAGTGCCGAAGACCGAGTCTTAGGCAGTGTTTTCGGCCTTTTGCGTGGCGTGCTTTTTGTGTGTGCCGTGGTGTTTTTAGCCGGCATGACTTCTGCGCCGACAACGCAGACGTGGAAGCAGTCGCTTACGATTCCGTTAGCGGAAAACTGCATTGATTTGATGATGCCGTTGTTGCCGGATTCAATCGTGAAACTTCGCCGTTAAGAAGAACAATAAAGGGCGGCGAATGAGAAGAAATTTTTAATTTTTCATTAGGAGCTAACAAATGTGTGGGATTGTTGGTCTTTATTCTCAGGAGCCGGTAAATCAACGGCTCTATGACGCGTTGCTGCTTTTGCAGCACCGCGGTCAAGACGCGGCAGGGATTGCCACGCTTGACGGTTTGACGTTTCATATGCACAAGGCCATGGGCTTAGTGCGAGATGTGTTCAGAACGCGCGACATGCGCAATTTGCTCGGGACATCCGGCGTCGGTCAAGTGCGCTACCCGACGCAAGGCAACGCTGCAAGTAACGAAGAAAGCCAACCTTTCTACGTTAACGCTCCTTATGGCATCATGTTTGTTCATAACGGCAATCTCACGAATGCCGAAGCGATCAAGCAAGAGCTCTATGACTCAGATCGTCGCCATATCAATACAACAAGCGACTCTGAAGTCCTTTTGAACGTCTTTGCCGATGAACTTTCCCGTTTGACGTTAAACACGAAGATTTCTCCTGAGATCGTTTTCAAGGCTGTGGGAGGCGTACATAACCGTGTTAAAGGTGCCTATGCTTGTATTGCCTTGATTGCCGGCAAGGGTATGGTGGCTTTCCGCGATCCGTTTGGTATTCGTCCGTTATGCTATGGCACAAAAGAAACGGACAAGGGAACGGAGATTCTCTTTGCATCCGAATCTGTTGTCCTGGAAGCTCTGGAATTTAACAACATTACTGACGTTGAACCCGGTGAAGCCGTTTGGGTTGATGCCAAGGGTAATGTGAGCAAGGCGCAATGTGCCAAAGAACATCGCTTGATGCCGTGTGCTTTTGAGTTTGTCTATCTTGCTCGTCCTGATAGTGTTATTGATGGCATTTCTGTCTACGGTGCTCGTTTGCGTTTGGGGGAATATTTAGCTCACGAAGTGGCTCGTCAAATCCCCGTGGATGAAATCGACGTTGTGATGCCGATTCCGGATAGCTCTCGTCCTGCAGCTCAACAGCTTGCTCAACGTCTTCACCTTCCTTACCGTGAAGGCTTCATTAAAAATCGCTACGTGGGTCGCACATTCATCATGCCCGGTCAAGCCATGCGTAAAAAGACCGTTCGTCAAAAACTCAATGCTATGGCTGTGGAGTTTAAAGACAAGAATGTACTTTTAGTTGATGACTCCATTGTGCGCGGTACCACAATGTTGGAAATCGTCCGCATGACTCGTCAAGCTGGTGCTAAGAAGGTCTTTGTCGCAAGCGGAGCTCCACGTGTCTGCTTCCCCAATGTGTATGGGATTGACATGCCTACCCGTGGCGAATTGATCTGTGGAGATGGAAAAGAGGGGCCTGAAGTTGCCAAGCTCTTGGAAGCTGATGCAGTGATTTATCAACGCTTGGAAGATATGAAATCAGCCTTAAAAGACATGAATCCTGCCATTGAAGAGTTTGAATGTTCATGTTTTGACGGCCACTATGTGACTGGCGACATTGATGAAGCTTACCTTGCTCAACTTGATGCTCAAGCTCAAGCCGCTAAAGCTCGTGCTAAGGAACATCAAGCGCATCAAGATGATTAATTCTTGTTGACTTTAAATCACACAGTCACAAGTTTGGGGCAGTCATTAGACTGCCTTAAATCTTATGAGAAACGAGAAATTAGTGAATGATATCTTGCCTTAAGAGCACTTTTTTGATGGTTAAGGCAATGATTTTGATGTCTAGCATTAATGATCGATTTTCCATGTACCAAGCATCAAGCTTAACTTTTTGATCTGTCGTCACTGTTGTTCGCCCATTAATTTGAGCCCAGCCGGAAATGCCTGGTACTAAACGATCAATGCCATATTCTCGGCGTTGTTTAAGAATCCGTCTTTCGATAAAAAGTAGGGGACGGGGACCGACAAGCGACATTTCACCGGTCAAAACACATAAAAGTTGTGGCAGTTCATCAAGACTCGTTTTGCGAATGAATTTCCCGACTGTTGTGATGTAGCGATCGGCTTCAACAAAATCTTCTGCTCCGATTTTGGGAGTACCAATAATCATCGAACGGAATTTAGGCATGGCAAAAGGCTTACTGTTTCTGCCAATGCGAGAGGACCAATAAATTGCGGGACCGGGGCTGTCAAGTTTTATCGAAATGGCAATGACAATACACAGCGGCACCGTGAGTGGGGCGCTGATCAACACAAGAATAATGTCTAGAATGCGTTTTAAAAAGTTGTAAAAAAAGACCCGCACTGCGAAGCCCTACATTTTTGCTATTTCGATTATGAAATTTTAAACGAGGTAGGGATAATTTGGCGAAAAATGTAGACTCTTTGAGGGTTTTTCTTACCTTTCGGTTAAAAGGACCTCGAGAGCAGGATTGCCATTTTGCAAGAGACTCGTTTGCATCAAAGCTAGTGTGCTAGTGCGAAGCGGTAATCTCATTTTCTGTACTACGTATGGAAGAAATCGAGCTGAAGCCGAGATTTCAATGATTTTGTCTTTAACTTCGACTCGGGCAAAAGGGAGAATTTTTGCCAATTCATCAATGTCTTCAATCGCACTTTGTGAAATGTTCACCCAACCCCAAGCCTCAAAGGGGACTAATTGAAAAAAGCCTAAGCTCAAAATATTTTGCGAGCCAGCATAGACTTTGATCAATGGAATGAAACTTTCATCGACTTGAGTGGTGTACGCATTGGCATTCCAAAAAAGCCCTCGTGTATCGACAGGCTTAGGGATAACCTCCTCAATAAAGTTTTTAGCGATTGGAAAAACTTGTGGCCAAACGGGGTGAGCTCGGGCTTTATCGAGCAAGTGCCTTAACCCGGGATGCATAGCATCATAAGTTTTAAGAAAGGGTCGGTTGTCGGTTTTGTTTTCGTCTGCAGTCAGCCAGGCTTGACGAGTTTCTTCATCTAAAATTTCGTCGAATTTTGCAGAATCTTGTGTGGTTAATTTTTCGCGAAGCGCAATGTTGTCAATCGAAATTCCTTTTCTTTCTGCCAATGCAATAAATTGTTTTTCCATCTTGTCAACAATATTTGCTCGCATAGGTTTAAAGGCTAGTTCTTCAATAACTACCCCACGAGCAATATGCTGTTCAAATCGCGCAGGCAAATTGTAGCTTTTCCCGATATAGGCATGATTTCCAGGGCGAATTTGCAAGTAAATACCGGAAAGAAATTCTGCCTTCTTAAATAGGTGAGAGATGCTTCGTACACCTCTCACATCCATAATACGTTCAAAACCTAATTGATATGCAGCATTCATACCGAAAACGGAAATTTTGGCCATGTTATCCTCACTAATTGTCTACATTAAGTCCACAGGATCATAGATTTTTTCAATGGGATCATTGTTTGAAATGGCAAATATTTGATTTTTCCCTTCATATTTGGTTAAATTACGAAAGACAGTGTTTGTTAACCATACCGTCTGCTGACAGAAAGAAGATTTTTGGAATGTAATAAGGAGCAATTGGGTTATGCAGAACTTGAAAAGACTTTCCCATCGCATCATCAATTTTTTAACCAAACCATCAAAGCAAAATGATTCATATGCAGATGCTATCTTGGCCGTCAAGTTTGATGCCAAAGAAGCGTTTAATACAGTGTACTTTTTAGTTGCGCTCATTTTAGTTTCGCCTTTCTTAGAGATGGATGCTAAAGGGGAGTTACGACCAAGGTTAGTTCAGAGAGGGCGTAAGCGCCTTTCGATTGGAGCTCAAATTTGGAAGAAAAGTCATTAGCGATCCTCTGAACGTTCCTTGCCCATGTTTCTTTGTGTAATGAGCTCAAATTCAGAGAGCTCAACATCACGTGATTTTTCTCCAATGGTTTGAAGACTTTGTTTTAAAGCAGGTACATTTTGTTTTTCATCATGCAATTTTTCCTGATATTGCGTTGGACTTGAGTAAAGGAAACCGCCAAGATAAGCATTGTTAATCACTGTGGGTATACCGGATTGTTTTTCGTCATATAAAGCTTTAGCAACGTTAGTGGCCCCTCGCTCTTGAAGCATGGATTGTTCAAGTCCAGAAGACTGATCATGAGTCTTCGATCGGTGAGCGTTAACCGATTTTTCAATATTGCCGGTATCAGGAGTTTCATACACAGATTTGTCACCGATCGTTTGCGTTTGAGCATTACGCGCATCGAGTCGGTTGGCATCCATCGCGTTATGAAGAGCTCCTTGTTGCTCATTAGCAAAGTCGGGTTGATGTGTTCTTCCCATCGCATCAACAGTTTGAAGGCTGAGAGGTTGCATGTTGGAATTCACAGGAGTTTGTTCACGGATGTCTTCTTGAAGTTGCTGAGCAAAGTAAGAGCGAGCTTGCGCACTATGAAAGAGTGCGCTTTGAGCTACTTCAGGAGAGCCAAAAATATCTGTGGCTTTTTGTAAAGCGTAGGGAGACGTATCCATCATGGTGCGGATGTCTTGATTAGAGACATAACCGGTACTTTGTTGTGCGGCCCGATGACTAGACTGCTCAAAGCCCTTAGATTGACTGAGGTTAAACGCATTTGTGAGCTGTGATTCAAAACTTTGAGCAGCATTACGAATGGCAGAATCCTGTGTCCTTTCGGCAATTTGACGCGTGGCACTTAAAAGACTTTGGTAAGCTTCTTGACGTTGAGTGTTGCTAGCCGAACTGTTTTGCCCTGTAGCGGTATCAATTAGATTTTGTAGGGTTGAAATGCTTAAGCCTGAAGAAAGGTACGATGAAGGATCTGCCCCATTATTTTTAATGGACAGATTATCGCTCAAGTGAGAATTTGTACTGGTGGAGTCAGTAGAAGTCGAATGTGTTAACAAAGCTTTGTCAGTATTATTCGGCTTCTCCAGGTTTTGACTTATGTTATTAGGTGCAAGGCGCGAGGGCGAAGAGAGCTCGGTACTCAAATTAATATTGGCACCAACGTTGCCATTTGATTGAATGCTAGCAGATTCAGAATTACTCAAAGAAGAAGAAACTGTTTGCGAAGTACTCGCACCTAGCGTTTCACTCATCGACATTTGCGAAGAATCCTTCGACATTAACCCCGATTGACGACTGATTTCAGTATTCAAAAGACGAGTAAAGCCAGCCATTGCACGATCACTGGTTTGAGTTGCCATGGATTGCAAAGCATTAACAGACTGAGAATACCCATAGCCGGTTGAAAGGCTACTTGATGTAGCCGCACTGGCGTTGTCTCCCAATCCCACCGAGTTGGTCACGCCCATGGAAACCGGTGTCACACTCATACCGGTGACGGTACCGTTACTGGCTCGAGTGACACTTCCGTATGCGGAAGCTGTGCGAAGCATATCGGCAGAGGTAAACGAAGTGGACAGGTCATTTTTGTTTCCGGAAACATTGTTTGTGGAAACGTTTCCCCAAGAGGCGTTACCGAGGTTAATGCTTCCGGAGGCGAGGCCTGCTCCTTGAGATTGAGCAGCATTTTGAGCTGGTGCCATGATGGAACTTGCAAGTTGAGCTGTTGCCATATCACTGCCTTTCGCAATGGCAAAAGCAATGATGGGTGCCATGATGGTTAAAAAGCCGGCAATGGCCTGAGAGCTCGCGCCGAATTCTCGAATCAAGTTGGCAGCAAAAACAGTATTGGCACCATATTCTGCAATGATTTGATTCATGGGGTGAGCATCAACTGTTACCATCAAATAATTCATGACTGCTGAGATCGGTGCCCAGAGCTGAATCCAAATTAAAAGTGTCAGATAACTTCGAAGTAACATCATCGACATGTGCCCAAGGGCAATCATCATGATGAAAACGAGAGGAAAGGACGCCAGGATGACAAACTCCAAGGCATTTCTCACTTTGGGTAAAGCATCCTTGGCGATCTGCGCCATTGTGCGGTAATTGATTTCGCTGGCGAGATTGCCTTGTGATTTCGCTAAATTGGAGGCCATTGCCAACGGATGATTGGCCAGAGCTGCCACATTGGCGATGTCTTCTCCTAATGTGTTCATGAACACTGAGTGTTTAATGGAAGTTGAGAGGCTACGGCTGATTCCCAGAAGAAGACTTTCGGATTGAGGTAACACTCGCAAAATTAGGTTTGACGCATCAACGGAGTCGGGGATTAATTTCATAGCGAGGTGCCGTTCAATAGCAGGCACCTCAACTGTATTGAGGTGATTTTCAATGACAACGGCCGCTTCATCACATCCAATCCAATTGTTATCTAAGTCAGGCGTACGGCGAGCAGGATTCAGCCACCCTGCTTGTGTGATGGTTTGCCAGAGATTGCCGGATTGGGTGAGTGCATCAATCTTTTCTGGATAATCGACAAGCTCCGGAACAACACAGTAGCGATTAAAGTCGCCTACCAACAAGCGCCCTTGTGGAGTGACGGGACCAGCGGCTAAAAGCGCCGAGACAGCCCGTTGTGGAAAAACCATCCCAAAGCGAGAGAATCGTTCGGCATCCACTGCTGTAAAGACGTTTTCAAAACTTTGCGTTAACCAGTGCCCGACGTGAGATGTTGTGCCGGCCATAAAGGCAATGCCAAGCGGAACGTTTTGCACGACATAGACCGTGCCCGCACGATCATCACGGATATTGACGTCCACTTTAGGCACCAGTGTGACGGTATAAAAAATCAATACCGCAAACACAAAGCTCATGGCATCAATGCCTCGATAGCGAAGGGCACAGACCGTGATCACGCATAAAAATCCGAGAAGCATCACGCTTTTCAGTAAGCCTAAATAGTCACCACCAGAAGTTAAAGCGACCACCGCTTCAAATAAGTCTCGGATTTGCTCGCCGTTCCAATAGGCAAAAAATTCAAATACCATCCTTTAGATTCCTTCCCAAAATTAAAGCCCAGCATCCCAACGGCGAGCCACTGCGTGGCCGGCGTTACCAAGTAAGCTTCTTTCAATGTGTTCAACCTGTTCGATAAAGGAGTTCGTGCGACTCATCTGTTGGTAGATTTTGTCGGCACGTGTACCCAAGTCTTCTCGGACAGACTCAATGCGAGCTTGAATAAGTCGTACATGTTTTTCGTTTAAAGAATTCAGTTGTGCACTGCTTGATGAGGAGACCGCTTTTTGAATATCAATCGTCAACTGATCAAGGGCACGAATAATGGCTTCAAATGCCGCAGCTTCCACATACACGCGCAAAATATCTTCAGAAAAGCCGACATAGCGGCGGGTCGTTGCGGCATTAATCAAACGAATGAGCGGTACGGTGGACACCGATCCTAAAAGAAGAACGTCATCGTCAGTGATGAGATCGGCATTGCGCTCCAAAAGAGCCCTTTGGTAGCGTTTGGCCGCTTGCCACATCTCATAGGTGAGATTCATATCGTCTAAGGCGACTCGTTCGGGATATAAGCAAAGCGTGTCTTTGGGGGCACATTGCCAACGAGTGGCCTGGGAGAGCGTGACGGAGTCCGCTGAGCCAAACAAAAGCGATGCAATATCCTCGCCCATGATGAAGCGAGAGCGTGCCACAGCGTCTTCTCCCTCGCCTTCTTTGATATAGATTGTGGTACCCACAAGCGTCATCATGAGTTCTTTTAACGCTTTGGGGTAACGGCTAGTGAAGGTGCCACCGCCTAACAAAGACCACGTGAGATTGATTTCCGGGGCATCAACGGTGTTGCCACCGGAGTCTTTAAGTGTGGGCGAGTGTCTAAAAAGCGCCGAGCCATCCGTGCGAGTTTTGGCATCTGCCTCATAGGCATCTGACACAATGCCCTGGTCACGTAGGGCGTTGGATGCGGAATACTTCAGTTTTTCCATGTGCGCTTGAGCGCCACTCATTTCTAAAAGCGTCTGCGCAGCAGTGCAAGAGTCTTGAAATCGAGCACCGTATTCGCTGATAAGGTCTCGAAAACTTGTGACTTGTTCTGAGAGGTCGGGTGAGAGCGTCTGCAGAGCAAGCTGAAAAGCAAGGCCTGGCAGTGATGAACCGATCGCTCGCAAGTAATTGAGAAACTCTTCTTTTGATGGAATGCTAAACGCTCCCATAAAGAGATCAATCCCGCCACAGCCAGCAGATAGTTTCGGTGGCGAGAAATGAAAGGGCGTGAATTCTGTTCTCGGGGCTCGGTAGACAAAGCCGCCGCCCGTAACGACATTGAGTCCCGAGGATTGATAGATGCCGGCTGTCGTCACGTTACCTTGACCGAGCCCTGCGGAGTCTTCATAAAAGTCTTCAATAAAACCGGCTTGAGCAGGAGTAGTCATGAAGCAACTCATGATCAAAGCCATGACCAATTGACGCGGTTTAACAATAGGAAAGTCTTTCATCACAGAATCCTTCAAGAAAGAGGAGAGAACGCATCTCGACGTTTAGATGCGTTGGCCGATTTTTTATCGTTTTCATCTTTTTGAGCGGTCACGAGCACTCGGTGTGTGAGCTCTTCCACCGATAAAGCTCCCGTAGCAATTAAGTAAGCTTTTTGTGAGTCACTTCGGACCATGAAGACAGCAGGCGTTTGGGTGACGGTGCTACCGGTCATTTGCATTAAGCGTCTGAGCGTGCCGTTTTCAGGCAGGGCCTGCGGCCAAGCCATGGGTTTATTGGCAGAAATATGAAGCGCCAAATGTGTGAGGCCAGTTTCCTCTTCAAGAAGCTTCGCAATAGGGGCCATCATGTCGCAGAAGCGACAGCCTTCTTGAACAATAAAAACAAGTGCCCAGTCTTCACGGATATCCGCAAGCCGAAGCTTTTGTTCGCGTTTTTTGTTCTCTTTGAGGGCAATTTGAGCGAAGTTGGCATTGGGGTGCGTGACCGTAAAGTCATAAGCCGGATGCCCCCATTGAGTTTGTTGCCAACTTTGGGCGAAGTCCATCGACTTTTGCAGCAAAAACGTGTTGGCTTCTAAATAGGCCGTTAAGTGTTCTTCAGACGGATCCATCACGGCGGTCTCCAGTCGCTTTTGTACTTCAACTTTGAGTTCAGGTAACGTTTTTATGCTGGCCAGTTCCCGAGGTTCTTCTTCTCGTTTCGAGCGTTCGGTACCATAGAAAAGAAATCCTCGATTGGGATCTTTCCAGATGTCTTCATCCCAAAAGTTTGTGTTGGCGGAGTATTGCCAAGCTACAGACGGATTGCCCATGCTGATCATGCCCGCCAGTAATAAGAGTCTTGCCAAAGTCCATCGCTTGCAAGAGCGGGCAGAGGTTTGAGTTATCACTTGGTTTTTTAAACTTTTTCTAGTCATGGTGTGAATGGAAAAATTAACAGTTGCCATTTGCACAAACCGCTTCTTTGGTTGGCATGGACTTATAGGGATCAGTTTTAAGAGCCTCGGCACGATTCTTGGCGCGAGTGAGGGCTTTATCCGAATCGACCGTACCAATTCTTTGCTCGCCGATCATGGCTCTTAACTCATCGATATCAATGGTTGAGAGATCCAGTTGAGAAAATTCGTAGGCCGTGAGTCCTCGGCAGTCTGCGGCGGCAATGTCTCCCCAAGAAAGCCCAAGTTGCTCGTGAGCGGCTTCTTGAACAAGGCGTGCCAAGCGAGAGTTGTAGCAGCAGTAGCTCTCCGTTTTTTCTTGGCATCGGCCGAGGTTAAATTCCGTGCAAACGCTTCCCACGTAAAGGCAACTTTCGGAGCCACGTTTAAGCTGCAAGGCTTGCTCTTCTTGCGTGCAGGAGAGGTAGTCGGTTGCAACGTCCATCGCAACCATGGCAAAGAAAGTCCAAGGATCAAAAGAAAACTGTAAGGAGCCTGAGGCATAGGAGACTGATAGCCCGTAATACGACAGTGACGGGGAGTAGGCTTTCATGGCCGCTTCGCCGTAAAGCTTTGTCATGACGGAAGCCATCGTGTCGTGGCTCATCAAAATATCGTTCACATAAGGCGAGCCAAGGGTTTTGACCGTTTCTTTCGCAATTTGTGAGGCAAAAATATAGGACGCCTCAAGTGCATTTTCGTTACTATAGGAGGCCCTCACCTTGCCTTTACAACATGAGACGCCTCCGAGTTTGTTGCGGCAGGTCTCTGCAGTGCCCAAGAAGAATCGCAGTCCGTCATAGTCGCCGTAAACAGCCGCTTGACGAGCAATTTCGAGTTTGGCAATTGTGTCCGTCAGATTGGTATTGGGAGCATCATCAGTTGGCGTGCAAAGCCCATGCTGACAGATGGACTCCGTGCAATGCTCTTCTTCAATGATTTGCTCATTTCTTACCTGACAGCGATAGGTGTAGGTCCAAAGCGAGCAGTTGTGCTCGTTACCAGCGATGCAGGTCTTCGTTTCCACGGCGCAGTCCTTATCATCGGCTAGGCCCTCACAGCCGTTGACTGTGTCGGGATTGGTGCAGCTATATTGAATTTCATAGCGCCAGCAATCTTTGTAGACGGGTGTGCCATTGACGATTCTCGTCTCAGGACCTTCGAGGCAGGACTTGGAGGACACCGAGCATTGAGCTCGAGCAGTCGACTCTGCCTTTGAGATTAAAGTCGCAGAGCGAGATTGCCACTGTTCAGAATCGGGCAATGTACTCGGACAGTCCGAGTCTTCTGTCATACCGATATAAATCTCATTTCGGGAAACCTCAATGATGTTCTCCGGCAACGGTGTTAACTCGCTCTGGCAGACATAGTCTTGTGATGTGCCGTTTTCAGACAATGAGTCAGTACTGGCAATCGATTCATTTGTCTTGAGCCGGCAACCGATATCGGTTAACGGGCTGCAGGACGTCGGATCGGTCGATCCTTCACAGACTCGGGTCAGAGATTCTTCAACACAAACTTCGGCAAATAAGGGGTGAGTCTCGTTACACGTTCGATTTGTAATCTCGCAATTTGTCTCACAGGTCGTGTCTTTTTCAGAAATACTGTCAATGACAGCAAAGCGTTCATCAAAGACAATGTCGTCGTGAGACGGAACCGTAATCTCATCTCGGCAAGCGTAATAGCGTGTCTCAGACTCGGTGTTAGTTGGCACAGAGTCAACCGTTGATTGTTGATCGGGTGTTTGAAGAGTGCAGCCGGCTTGATGCAAAAGGTTGCAAGAGGGGTTTTCAGGCGTGACTTGGCAGGAAAAATCGGTACTCATCTCCCAGCAGGGCAGTGTTACCTCAATACCGTCAACAACGCGGGTTTCGTCAGGCGCCGTGCAAACGTTCATTTGAACGTTACAGTCGGGGTCTGTATTTTGCGGACAGTAGCGCTCAGTCTCAAAAACGTCAGTGACTTCTGTGATGACATCAGACGCAACAACACCGTCGGGCACAGGATCAACGGGACTTTCACAGTGATAAACTGACTCCGATACCGTGCAGATGCCGGGGCTTGGACTTTCTAAGCATGTAGTGCTTTCCTCGTGACAGGCTGCATTGTTTTTTAGCGGCGCACAGTAGTCTGCATTGTCACTACTGACGCAGTTTTTCACCGTTTCGTATTGCCAGCAATCGCGATAAACCTTCACACCGTTGATAAGGCGAGTCTCTGCGCCTTGCAGGCACGTTTCTTTTTCTGTTGTACAGGTTTCACTCTCGCTTGCAAAAGCATTAGAGAATGTCGCAGTGACAAGCGTTACCAATACAAAAGCGGTTACATGTACCACCTGAGGCCACAAAGCATTTTTCATCACGAGCAAACCTCCGACCACGAATCTGTGACTCGATCTTCGTTCGTGATGACGGGCATCGTAAAAGTGATGGTTCGAGTCCCTTGGCCCGTATCGGTATTGGTGATCGTGACTTCGTAACGGTCAACCCCATCGATGGTGACATTACGGATACTGAGCACGAACTCAATGCGATACGTGGCCGTGACAGTGGAAGGCGACTCAGTGAAGGTGACCATCGTTTTGTTGCCGAACTTAATGCGCATCAAAAGCGAGGGACCACAATCCAATGTCACATTGGCTCGCATCTGTGTACTGGAACCCGAATAACCGACTTCTTTAAAGATGTTGAGCCGTTCTATGAGCTTGCGATCGTCGACACAACCGGGTTCGGCTGTGACGTTAAGTGTTCTCACACAGCGTTTTTGAATGTCTTGTGCGGTCTGGGTTTTGCATGTGTAGGGGTATGTTTTATCGACATTGACCGTAACCGGAATGGTGCAACCGACGTTTTCGTACACAGCATCTTCTTTTTTGCATTGATAGCGGTTTTCATGGTGATAGAGCACTTCATGCGTGAGTTGACAGACTTCCGTTGATCCGGTTGACAGCAAGTGGCAGCGATAAATGAATTCAAGCCCCTTATCCATCGTCCAGCCTTCAGAACAAGTGGCCGAAGTCACACCTTCACCAATGTCACAGACTTCAATTTCACTTCTTCCCGGAATTACCGTAGTGACGGTTTCGCATCGAATGTCCGAACTCACCATGTCATCGGCTTCGCCCACGATGTCTTCAACGTTGTCTTTCACATCGTCATAGCCATCAAAGATCTGATTTTTATCTTCATCCGATAAAGACGGGGGATTGGCTCCGCCTTGGTAGACAAGTTGCACAGCCAGGCATTCCGGGTCATTAGCATCCAAGCACGCGTTGGCTTTGCCTGAGCCCGGTGTAAAGAGATCGCCCATGCCGTCTTCGCCTCGAAGTTGCGTCAAGTCGTCCGTACTACCCACGGCATCTTTAGGAATCGTGTCGTTTCGCGAGTCATGCGTTAGCATGTTCTCAAACGCTGGACGCTCAACGGTCATGGCGGCTCCTGCTGCCTCTTCTGCCGTGATGCTTTTGGCACTGCAGGGAACAAACATCATCAAAGCCATACCGGTAAAGACACTTGCAGCGATTGAAGATAGTCTCATGGGCGCTCTCCCAGAGGCTTTAATGTCGCCTGAACTGTCTGAAGAGCACTCATTAACACTTCATTGCCCTGATTCTCTTTGAGAGAGGTCTTGAGTTCATCTTCTAAATGTCTTAAGGCAAAAGCCAGGGTCACATCTCCGATAGCACGAGTGATGACCGTCGTTTGTGCGGGGGTGCCGGCGCAAAGCGAGTCAGAGGCATTTGTTAAAGCGCAATTCTGAAGAGGATGATGACCCTTTCCGATTACAAGGACTTGCGGTACGTGATTAATGTTCGCTTTTTGAAAAAGCATCGGATCGATTCGAATCGTTACTCCAACTTCACGCAAGAAGTCGAAGGATGCCAAGTGGCGCTTAAGTAAATGAGATCCATAGCGCTCAATGACAGTCGGCATTTTCCCGTCATCTGTCATCGTTGCCGGAATCGTTTCACCGACCCCACGAAAACTCAATGCTAACCCTGCATCTTTAGCATCTTGAGCCAATCGCAAAAGTGAAGCTCGTGGCATGGAAAGCGAGACGGCAATGGCGATCTGATTGGAATTCTCGTCATTAGCAGGCAACGCTTGAACTTGATTTTGAATACGCTCAATCACCGAAGCGATTACCTCAGGCGAATGAAGCGGAACGGGGGCTTCGGCGGAATGGAGTTCATTCGCATGGACTGCGCAAATAGGGCAGACAATCGCGCTGATAAACGCCAATGTGAGAGATTGAAAACGCGTCATCATGAACCAACTCCTGGGGATTGTGCGACATCAGACAAATTCATTCCTTGACAGCAGTCTCTGCGTCGCCAAAGCAAATAAACAGCGTCTTCTCCGACAACGGGAGGTGTTTGGCCACCTAAAGCGTCAATGGCTGTTGTGGCGCCGAAGGGACGACAACATTGACCTTGAGTGGCACGAGAGGGATAAAGCATTTGTGTTCGATAGACGTTTTTTGACATCAAAAATTCCAATTGAGGTCCGCATTGACCGTCTTTACCCCATTGACGCCATAGAAGCCCTTCGCGGTGAAGCTTTAGCGTAAAGCGCTGAATGAGAAGGCTGAAAGCCTGTTCATCGGTAATGTGAGCGTTAACCCAACCAGTTAGGGGAAATAAAGTGCCTGCGCATCCTGCGCACCAATAAAGATCATTTAAAGGAAGGTTGGTGCTTGCGGCTACGCAATCAAGGCTACAAGCGCCGATTGCGATGGGATTGGAAAAGAGTGCGACATCGGGATTAAGTAGAAAACTTGCCCGAGAGTCATCCCACAAGGGATCAAGCTCTGTCATATAGGCCAAATCCCATGCTGATTGTTCAATACAATGGGTGTCAATCAAAAGTTCCAACAGATAAAGCCAAGGCGTGTGATACCAATGCACTTGATAAAAACTTGTGCGATGGCCTCGCTTTTTGGGACTGGGAGTTCTGCCGTGAGCGGGCGCAAAGTCATTAGCAGAGATCGTGACGCCACCTAAACTGGGGAAACAAAAGGGCTCGCGAACGATTTCTACCGTACGAATAGGCTCCCAAAAACCTAAGTTGGTTCCGAATGTCACGTCCGCTTCCCCTCGACAGGCGCAGAGTGCATCGGCGTCTGTTTTAACATCGGCAAAGGTTGAGCCTGTGAGACTTAAGTTGTGGCCGATTGTGAGCGGAAATAAACATTCCCAACAAACGTCTGTGACCGGGTTGGCAAAACGTCCATGACAGGCGGCTTGAGCTTGTACTGACAAAGTGACTGCAAAGCTTAAAGCCAGTAGTAATTTAAGGAGGGTCGTGCCAATGGATTTCATGGCTGCTCCTTACGGTCAGAGCTACTGGCTTTAGTGCCTTTTGAATCTTTCTCAAGAAACGCTTTCGCAGGCGCTTGTGTCACGTAGATGGCTTGAGCGGTCATTTTGATAAAAGCGGGCGTGGCGGTAATTCCGAACTTATTGACTAGTCGGCTACCTTGGTCAAACCAGACACGTGACGATAACGCTTGAGTAGTTTTCTCAACATTGCCATCGACCAAAATAACTCTGATGGAGTGTAGTGTTGGTGGCTGAGGAGCACGAAATTTTTCATTTCGCAATAAAGTGTCAGCCAGTTTTACCTCATCGGCGTTGTTGGCATTAATCAATAGCCAACGACGTTGGAAATTCTCTCCCGCTACTTCAGTCGCCTGAGACGATACAGCAATCTTGACGGTTTTCGATTCAGAAGCCTGAGGCAATGCAGTCCCTGTGGGTTGCTTCGCATAGCGTTGAAGCATGTCTTGAGATTGTTTGAGTCTTTCTTGCGTCTGAGCGCGACTTTCCGAAGCATGCGTTTTAAGCAATTCCAGAATATCCGGCTCAATAACAGGATAAGTCGGCCCCAAAGAAGCGGTTTGAGTCGAGGCTTGAGCACAGGCGCAAGCAAGTGTCGTACTCAAAATAAATACGCTAGCTTCCGCGATAAGTAACCGGTTGGGTAAAAGTGTTTTGATGCTCATAGGTCAGAAAATCGGATACGCTTTCCCTTTAATTTGAGACTCGTCAATAAGTCCCGGGATGAGATAGCGACTGTCAAGACTGTCAGAATGGTCTGCGTGGACATAGAGTTGTCCTTCACCGATTACACCGCCTGTCACCGGTAATAGGTGAGAGCCGTCCTTCGCATGAGTTTTGATGACGGAGACGGCTTTTTGATTGATAAACACTGTTTGCTCAATGGTGCTGACACGGTCACCGGCCACACCTCGTACAGTTTTGATGAGTGTGGTGTTATCGGGGATTGGATTAGGGGCACAATCAGAATTTGCCGAACCCAAAGGACAAGCGTTTTTATTGCTCTTCCAAGAAAACGCAACATAGTCTCCGAGCACAACGTTACGATTAGCTTTATCAATGAGATAAAGCGTATGAGGAAGGCTTTCTGTGACATTAACGCCGATCGTAAATCGAGAGGAGAAAGCCACGATTAAACCGACAAGAATGGCCAACACAATCCCATAGCGCTTTAAAAGGTGTTTTAAAGCGTCAAGTACTCGAAGCGCATTGTCACGATATGAAAGACTGACGGTCATCTTTCGAATTCCTTAACGTCTTAGGCTGCCGAATGTGTGCGTTGAAAAGAGCTCGTTTTGAATAGCTTTTTCAATCCGAAGGGCTTCATTTGCATCCAGTGACAAACGCTCGAAAACTTCTTCTGTGTAGTCAGGCACCGAGCCATCAACTGCCAAGCTCTTTTTATCCAAAAGCACCACTTTGTGGTCCTCTGCTACAGCCGCAAGGGTTTGTGTGAGTTTTTGCGGAAAAGCGGCGGACTCTTTCAGAATCTCTGCATGCGTCGCCTGAGCCGGGCGATTGTTGGTGGTATTCATGGCGCGAATCCAATAAAGCTTTTGAGCGTCAATGACTCGTTGTGTGTCCACCACAGCAATAGAGGTATCAGTTTTTTGATTAAAGACCGTGAAATGAAGTGCGGATGCCACTAAGGCTCCAGTGGTCGCACAAGCAAGGCCGGCTAAAGCAAGCGACCAATGAGTGTTAAATTTCATCAATCCCATGAGCTTCCCCTTATTTCAAAATGGCCTTGAGCTTGGCCTGATGGGCCTTGTTTTGAGAAAGGCTGACCTGCAGATAGGGTGAGTTTTGCTTTTGTGCTCGCTCCGCTCGGCGTTCAGCATTGATTTCTTGTTTGGTTTTACTGCGTTTGAGTTTGGATTCCGGTGCCAATAACGCCGAATAAGGGTCTTTAACGGCATACCACTGGGTGCCGGGCGAGGCATCGTTATCAATCGCGTAAAGTTCGGGAGATTCTTTTAATAAGGGTTCTGTCATTTTTAGTGTTTTTAAAAATTTTGTGAAAGTAGCGACCAGTTCTTACAACTGACCTTTGATTTTCATGAGATGCGTAATGGCCTCTGTCAATGACAAGCCTTTGCCCATCAAAGACTCAATCTGCGCAACATCATGCGCGTGGCTGGAGTACAAAAGTCGGGAGAACGGATCAAAACGGATTTGAAGCACCGCAGATGGCGTTTGCGGTGTCATAAATAAACACTCGGCAAACTCATCGGCTTGAAGACGAAGGGTTTTAATCGCCTGCATTTCCCAAGCTTTTAAAGCCACCTTCTTTTCTTTTTCTAAGAACTGCAAAGAGTCTTCTTTTTGTCGCAAAACAAAGCGCACGTCAGCGTTTTCTAGTGCAGCTCGAGCCGTGTCATTTTGGTAATAGTCCGCAAAGGATTGCGTGATCGTAATGAAGGACGCATTTTGCTTTCGGGCTCGGCGGTAACCGTTTTGGATAAAGCTTGCAGCATATTTGTGGCTTAATAAGTCCCATGCTTCGTCAATCACGACCATCTTGCTTCGGCTTTTATCGCCCACACTTAAGTCTTGCGTGATCAAGAAAATCAGGCATAAAAGCACAACGTTTTGCAGAGCCTTTCGACTTTTGAGTCCTTCAAGTTCCAAGACAATAAAATCGTGGGTGAACTTGACGGTGCTTGCTCCATCAAAGTAACGACCATAGACACCTTCTCGGCTAAAGGGTTTAAGTTGTACCGCCAAGTCAAGAATTCGGTTATCAGCGCCGGCAGCTTCACCTCCCAGGGGCTTTTCAGGATCAACCAACCCTGTCTCAAGACTTTGTACTAAATCGGTGATGCAGGCGATGCGTCCCTCATTGCGAGCTTTTGCCAGGCAATAAAGAACGTGTGTTTGAAGTACGCTATGCAAGAAGTCTGAAAGTCCTTCGTTGGGACTAGCCATCTCTGTCAAGATGGGCATTAAAAAGCCCATGTCTTCTTTAGTGTCTTCAATCAGCTCAAAAGGATTGATGACAAGATGTCGGTGGGGAGCGAATTCGATCCATTGACCGTCAAGCAAATGGCAGAGCTTTTTATAAGAGGCACCGACGTCAATGACGTACGTTTTGCCACCAGTGCCGAGATTGCCTGTAATCAAGTCATTGGTAAGTGCGCTTTTCCCGGAACCGGACGTTCCCACAATGATGGCATTGAAGTTGCCGCTACCGGAAAACACATCAATGGGTGTGATCTGGCCGTGTCGACCGGTCAAGAGCAAAAGTGGCGTGATGGTTTCTTCTTTATCCCGTCGGTCAGTACCCTGGAATTCCGCAATAAAAGGGGAGAGGTGAGCGGCATTCGTGATCGTACGAGTACCCGATCGTCGGGCCATTTTCAGATCAGCAATTAAGGCGGGCCCTAGTGTCATTGGTAAAGTGGTTAAGTAGGCCTGCCAATGCATACGGCAGTCACGGATGAGATCGAGATGTGCATTTTTAAAGACGGCACTTGCTGCATGAATACATTCATCAATCGTGTCTGCGGGAGCAAACAAAAGCACCTGGTGCGTCATTTGGCAAAGGCCACCATTTTGCGCATATTCTTCGGTGACAATCTCGTAGTCTTTTTCTCGCTTTTTCAAGTAAGGCAGATAGTGAGCAATTTCGCTCGCACCGATCTGCTTAGAACGCGCAGCCATTAACTGCGCTTTCGCACGAGTCTTATCAAAATCGGGCATCGAAACAGCGCTTGTAATTAAAAATGGACAGGGAATGTCCTGCGAGCGATGTCCGATCCAACGTGCCACAAAAGGCAGAGCGTATTCACTCGGGTAACCGTTAACGGAAAGTCCGATGGCGTGACACGCAGATGTGGCAGGGCTTTTGAAGATAAGCGCATCTTCTGTGACTCGCAGATGTGTATCAGGGTCAACGAGTTGCTCACGAATGGCATCGTGCGGATTAATGGCCGCCATGGACTTCATCGTCAATGGTGACTTTTGAGGATTTAAGATTCGCTTGAGAGTTGTTCGTAGCGTGGATGCATTCCACGTATAGCGATAAAGAAAATAGGTCTTCAAAAGCGCAATGTGCCGCTCTCTTAGCGATTTCGCTTTAGCTTGAACAACAAAAAGATCGGTGTCGTTCACAGGAAACGACACGGCTAACCAATTTCTGAAGTGACGAACCCGAAACTGGCTGCCTTTGGATAAAGAGGTGGTGGTGCCTTGCGTAAGATACGCCACACGCTCTTGCGCCAAATGATTTAAGACTTGTGCGGTAGCACGTTTTGCCTCAGGCACAATAACGGCCGGAGTTCGACTGCCTGTGTAGGCATTGGTGGCCCATTCAATATCCTGATCGGCCCAAAGAGTGACTTGAAGACCGACTCCGGCGGGAAGATCGGCAGCAAATAGACCCGTGAGGTGACGCGCCATCTCGGGCGTTGCCCCTGTCTGAGGTTGAAGCTCTAACACATAACGAACCGCTTCGACGGCACCTGTAGCAGGATCGGTCATGGAAAAAAGTCCCGGCTCAATTTCTCGATCATAGGGTAAGAGTGAGCCCAAACGATCAAGCTTGGGAGAAGGATTTTTGCCACCCAAACCATTGTTCATGGAAACGGTCACGTTGTCTTTTAACGGACGCACGAGTCTTCTTAATCGATGAATGAATTTCATTTATCGAGATCCTTTCGCTGAGGGCTTATCTGCTAAAGGTTCGAACATGCGAGACTGTGACTCTTGCGGTCTAACTGCCAATGTTTCCGGGGCCCATCGTGAAGCTCTGACGGTTGCGAAAATCACGTGTTCAGCGTGTAAGTCTCCGCTTTCATCAATGTAGGGTGCAATCCAGATTCGAAGAATCTCTTCAGTAGCACGTTTGGGAAGCATTAAAGGCGTATCGAGCGTCAACCGATCAGGGACTTGGCCCGCGGTCGTAACCGTTTGACCGGCTTCAATGACCACTTCGGTTTGATTACCTGAAGAGGTCTCAGAGTTCTTAGTCGTGTCGCTCGAGTCTTGAGTTTCATGACGGTTAATCGATTCGTGCACAGCCGATAACGATTGACATCGAGCCGGCATATCCACTGAGCATGCAAAGTCAGAAGAGGCATCTTGAAGCCCCGAGAGGTTACCGCAAGCGGTGAGCATCAAGCTCATTGAGGCGGTAATCAAGGTTTTTCCAATAGAAGACTTTTGCATCAAACGAGAAGAAACAAAACTGGGTGTCATGGGGTTACGTTTCCTTATTGACCGGTTTGGGCAAAAGATTTATCCAAGGTGTTTTTGAGCGACTCGATCGTCTTGAGTTTCTCCAAGATTTGCTCCTTACTCATCGCACCGGTGACACGTTCTCCGTTTTCAAAGACAATCGTGGGAGTGCCTTTGATCGAAAGACTTTGCATCAGTTTTTCATTGGCAAGAATCGGAGCCTCGCACTGTGCCTTCTCCATCAAAGTCACATTTCGTAGCATCACGTCTTCAAAAGCTTTTACTTTGTCTTTAGCGCACCAGATGCGAGCGGCGACTTCTCGTGCCTCAGGGTGAAGGGAAACTAAAGGCGTCAGGAAAGTGACGATGCGCACATTGTTTAATTGAGCCAGCAAGTTTTCTTGCTTTTTGCAGAAGGGACACAAAGGGTCCGTGAAGACGTAAAGCGTATTCTTGGGCACACCCTTGGTGCGAATGATGGCCTGATCAAGTGGTAACGCATTTACATCAATGAGTTGTGCAAGCTTTTTCATGGGAGCCGTCAGATCGGTGCCCGTAGACATGTCGAAAAAGACGCCACCAAAGACCCAGTGTCGGAAAATACGGTTACGTGTGGCTTCATCAATAGTGACGGATGACTTGTCAGTCGTGTTTTTAAGATATTGTTGTAACGCCTCACGATCCACAAATACATAGGAGACGCTACTACCCAAAATCACTTCATAGAAGTTGCTCACAGCTGTTTCTCGAGCAAATCGCACCCGATTGTCTGGATAAGCATTTTGAAGCGTGGTCAGTACTTCACGGTCTCGGGCTGAGAGTTCTACAAAATCAAAGCCTTTGGCATAGGGTTCTTGCTTGGCGGCGGCTAATACGTCAGTAATAGAAAAGTTCATAATCGCTCCGAATAAACAGGTGGCAAAAAGCGTTTTCAAAGGGAGTGTTCTTTTCAATGTCGTCATAAACAGTTATTCCGTGGGGTTAGAAAATGGATTGATCTACCGAGATGGAGGCGCTTTGTGTGAGCACAATATCGACATCTCGTCCGGCATCAACTTCTAAAACAGGAAAAATCTTGTCAGCCAGCCGCAAGTAGTAATCTGCAATGCGATCCAATGCATCACGCATGCCACGACCGAGTCCGGCACGCCAAGGATCGTCGACAGTATTGGTGACCGTGCCCGCGAAATTGGTGGTGGAATCTTGAGCAGCTAGGCTTACAGCCTCACCAAGACCGGATAGCGAGCCCACAAGCAAAGCATTGGCAATGGCTTGGCCTGAGCGGGTAACAACGCGGGCTTTAAGGCCCGTTTTGCCGTCTTCGCCCGTCACATACCCCGTGAGTTTCACATCAATGGCGCCTCCCGCATCGGTTAAGCAGGAGAGGCGATCTAAGCGCACAAGAACTCGCTCACTACTTAAATCGCCCGTGGCGTTAGCCGTCACAAAGCAGCGCTTCACACGGCTTTTGTATCGGTTGGGTAGCACAGCGTTGTCCGTAAGCTCTAATAAAACCGGCATGGGATTGCCATTGGCTTGACCGCCTGTGGGAGCTTCAACGCCGTTTAAGAGCTTGGCCTTGGCAAAAGTGCCCGTAATTAAGATGTCACCTGCATTGGTTTTCTTTGTACGGTTTTGAGCGATACGCTCTTTTGCGTCACTGGCCTTAGGTTTTTCAGCCTCAGGACGACTAACCGTTTTAATGGCTAAGCGTTTAACAGGCTCAGCCTGAGTCGATCGAGCAGAATTGTGAGAGCGGCGAGGAGTAGCAGGTGGGTTATTTAATTCCCCATTAATCATGTGCCCTGTTTCATCGAAGGCTTGATCAAACATCGCTTCAGATTGCTCGCGTTGTTGATTGCGCTTGGCCAACTCTTCTCGTCGCTTGATTTCGGATTGCAAGGCTTTGATATCTTTCTCGAGCGCACTCATTTGAGCGCCATATGTTGTCACGAAGTGCTCTTCAGCCCAGGAATCTTTTCCGATATCAATATGGGTAGTCTCAAGCGGTTTTTCTCGTTGCGGTTTGTCATCACCTAACCACACGATAAAAAGGGCAAGGACAATCAGTCCAAGGCCGATGAGAATCAAAATGCCCCATTGTTTCAATTGAACTTGGTTCATAAGAGGTCAGTATGTGAGTAAATAGAAAATGTTCGATTTATCGAGCTAAGCGATGGACGCGATAGACCTGAGTCGATTGACCCGCAGCTAATTCCGTGTTTTCAATAGCCACAGCCAAGATGCCCGCTTCATAGAAAAGCCTTTCACTGAGTGCTATGTGCGAAGATGTCTTATTTTTATAGACAAGTACTTCGCCTGAGATTTCTTCACCAATGAAGCGACGAAGACAGTTATCTCCACAACGATTTGTTGCGGTCATTGAAACGGGTAATTCATTGCGAGCCAGTGCAACGATGAGGTTTTTGAGCGTTGTGTCGATGTCTGACGCATTCTCAACCGGAAGGCTGGTGCTAGGACGCTTATACGATTCAGGCTCTTTGATGCCTCGGGAACCCAAGATAATTTCTTGGCTCATGCGGGCATCAGGCACAAGTGTTAATGAGTGTGTTTCGTTGTGGTCAGTCGTTAAGAAAAGGGCAACAGGAGCCTTAGTTCTCGGAAAAACAAAGATTTGTCCCGTGATTTCATCCGTTTGCACTTCAAGCAATGTTTGATCGTAAATCGCGTTAACAATCTTTCGATCGGCTACGGCGACACGATTCGGCCCATCTGCTGAGACAGAATAGCTACGAAGTCCTTGACTATTGCGACTGGCGTTACGAGTAGCGTCTTTCACTCTCTCAATAGCGCTTTGTACGTTATCCGAGTGACCGAACGCACTTTGTTCGTTAAAGCTTTGCGATTCATCACCATGATGGGAATCAAAGTGTTCGGGAGCGGCCCCGGCCATGGTTTGTGCAGAAGCTAAGCACAGCACAATTGGCAAAGCTTGTTTAATGACCGGAGACAGATAGGGAGTTAATTTTTGTTTTGAGAACATAGAACTTATATGTAAAACAATGCAGAGCGTCTTCGTGCGCTTTAGCTTTGCATATCGATTTCGGTTAATGAGGACACATAAAGGCGACCGGCAACAAGCTTAAATTGCAGGGCATAACGAACCTTACGGCGTTGCGTTTCGCTTTTACCGATAAAGTGTTGACGCACACCGTCAGCCAAAATGGACAAAGCTTGGGCGTTGACATCCATTGATTCAATGGAAAAGAAGGTGCTTGCCCGAAGCTTTTTAAGCCGTTCAGCTTCTTCTTTTAATGCCAGGTCAATGTCACCGAAACTCGACGGCAAGACGTGCGTTAGGAGCGTTTTGCGATTGTAGTCAACGTTTGCCGGTGTATTGTTTAACGCCAAGGAAAATATCTCGCGTGACAACATCACCAAGTAGTCTTCATCCACGCGCTTGTAGTCCACCGTCATCGGGTGCGTCACTTCGTTTAATCCCACAGGGATTAAAACGGTGGAAACATGGTCATCTTTAAATAAAAGAGCCCCTGCCAAAAGTGTGTTTGTGGCAAGACTGGCAACAAGTGTGCCCAATACCAAACGTCTTAATCCCAATCGAGCAGCTAAGTCAGCAGTAATTAATTGATGTGCTTGCATGGTGGATTAACCCATGAAATCACGGCGGTGAGAAGCAGGCATTCGCTTAAATGGATTGCAGGGCAATGTCCAATAAAGCGTATGCAATGCAAAACCTTTGGCTTGTCCGGTACGCAATCGACTCCAGCCTTTGGCAAAAATAAAACCCATCAAGGTTCCTGTCCAAAAGTGACCGATCACAATGCCGATAGCCACACCCACAGTGAAACAGGCTACGATATCGAACTCCCATAGTAAGAATTTCGCTTCGGTATCCAGTTCTCGTGGGATTGGTGTAAAATCGCCGCCTATTGATTTCATGAGTTTTTGAATATCAAAAATGGTTGTATTAAATCAACGCCGTCAAAATGCCTTCGACAACGCTCGGAGCAATCAATAAAGACATCGCTGCGGCAATACAGCCAATTGCTCCCACTATTGAACCTCTGAGTACGCCCATACCTAGCCCAACCAGCAAGAAGATCAAGGCGATTGCCCGACCTAAATACCCAGTTGCCCAGTCATGCACTAATTGATAAAGCTCTTCAAATTCAGCTCCGGTGGTTCCTGCAAAAGCACATGCAGAGAAAAGTCCGAGGCCTACAACCACCGCAAGGTGTTTTTTCATAGGGAGAGGTCTCCTTTCCAAAATTGATAATTAAGAGAATTGATTAGTTTCTTTCGGCTATAGATCCGAAAGCGTTGAGAATCATGCCCAGGCAGGTGTTATCTGGAAAGATAGGGGATACAACTAAGAGCAAGTTGAAAATAATACTTTTGATGCTATAAAAAGAGTGGAAACGTTTAATTTGTCCAAAATAAGTCGAAAAAAGAGCTTTTCCTTTGGAATGTAGAGATTCAGAGATATAACGTGAAAGTGAGGTTGATTTGACTTATCTCAAAAAGGAAATCGACAATTCGTTATAGGCGTGCATTGTCGATTGTGAGCGAACTTGTGATGTAATGGAAGAAAACTCCAAAAGAATAAAGGGAGCATCGACAAGAACAATTCTTGTGAGCTCCTTTAAATAAGTGTTCGAAAAGTTGATTACCGATAGTAGTGCGTAATCAAACGCTGAATACAAACCGCAAGCAAAAGAATTCCCCCTAAAATAACTAAAGGATCAATCCAAAGTGGGATGAGACTAATGAGGCAAATCAGCTCAATCACAATAAATAGTGTGACGCCAGCTGCTCGAAACTGCAGACTGCTTGACGGTTTAAATCGAGCATAGTGAACTTCTCGTTCACATAACCCATCAACAATCGCAGCACCCAAGAAAGGTAATAAGGATAGTGACAAGAGTCCCGTGACAAGCATCCGCCCGATGGCCAATACAATCAAAGCAAATAACGCCTGAAAGTACGGCTTTTGACTTACGCGTATTCCGGCTTGTCGCATCTCTTCATCCGTTGAACCTTCTGAGTAAGTCAGAGAACTCTCGGGAGTATGCGCAATCGGTAGATAGAGCATATTGTTTTGAACATTGCGCAAAACGGAGTCTACTTTGTTAACCAAGTCAAAACCCAAGTATTGGGTCTGCCAAGCACGCTCCTTTTGCATTAACTCTTCAATGGTTGCCTGATTTTTGGCACTTGGCCACAATAAAATCGAAGCAAAAAGCCCGAGAATTAGAGAACTGTAAATAATACGTGTCATTTTTTACCTCTAGACTTTTTCTTGCCGGCAATTAAAATCGGGCATCGCGTTTTATAGATATAGCCAGCAGAGACCTGCACGATGGCTTCACAGTTAGGAAGTTTGCCCAAGAATTCCGGAGGGAATATCGGTTCTAAGTCTGTCTGCATCTGTCGAGACAGTCCTCCTGTGTACTCCGGACTGAGGTAATCAGACGCTCGAGAGGAAATCGAGAGACTTTGATTCGCGATATACGTGTTCCCTAAAGTCTCTACGACAAAGTTTTGTGTCATCTGATCCTTCGTGCGAAGCGCTATGAGATTATTAAGGTTACCGAGCACCACATGAGCGGCCTCTACACTGCCCATACGATGCGCAAGGTCAGCAATTGTCTGCATGGCACACGTCGTTTGAATCCCTGACTCAGCCCCCTTATTGAGAATTTCAATTAAGGGGACATTGATGACGTTAGAGACCTCATCAATAAATAGACTAATTCGACGGCTCGAAAGCGCAGAGATTCCGAGGTTATAGCGACGACCGGCAATGTTAGCCAAGTCCGCTAACCAGATGCCAGCCATGGTTGAAGCCACCGTGGGGTTTGGCATGGAGTCGAGTCCCAAGTACAAGACATGTCCGCCCTGAATGATCTTTTCCAGATTCATCACGGGTCGTGTGTCATGAATGTCAGTGACATTGGGCGACAGACTGTCGGCGAGTTTCCCGGTCGTGAGCATGGAAAGTACCGGCAACAACGAAGCCGTGATTTTGGAGTAGTGCTCACGGTTATGTCGAAACACCTCAATCAGTCCGTCAATGGCAGGATCCGGATAATCACGGTGAAGCTCGGTTTCATACAAAGCGACGAGCATCATCAAACGCTCGGAGACAGTAGGCGTAGGTGCTCGCCCGGCTTTTTGTAAAAGTTCCGTCTTTTGCTTTTCCCAGCCTTCTGGGGCATGTGCTCTAGCATGGCCTTCAAGTAGCGGTTCGAGAATGTCGTAGATGCCAAGTTTCACATACTTCGCAATTAGAGGTAACGTTGGTCGAATCTCTAAAGCAATTAAGCCTTGGGCAATAGCGTTAACCGCCATCCAAGCAAAATTGGCAAAGCTTTCGTCCATGTTGGGCGGAAATGCCTGTCGAATACGAGAAGCAATTTCCGTAGCGTTCGTGAAACTATGCATCGGATCCAAACGAATACCCGTATCAGGAAATGCCGGGTGAAAGGTCAGAGGATCATCACGACCGGCAGCACGGCAGGCATGAAGGATATTGTCCTTTAATCTGGACGAGTGCTTGGGATCAATAACAATGACCACATCACCACGGGCAATAGCTTGAGAAACAAGGTGGCTCAGATACACACCTTTACCGGCTTGAGTCGTTCCACACAAGCAAAGTCCCCCTTCAAAATTTTTCAAAGGACGAAAGATGGATTCATCCGTAGCACTCACGCCATGAATGATCGGAAGTCCTGCCGCTTCGTCAGGAAGCGAGGCATTACCCAGTAGCAACTTCGTTAACCATCCCGGCAGTTGCAATTTGGTCCAATCAATTTTCATGAGTTCGTAGAGCTTTTGAGAATGTTCAGGCCACCATCGAAAACCGATCCCCAGCCACAGCTCATTTCGCTTGCCTTTCATAATGCGAGCGAGTTCTTCAAACGTCATGAAGGTTTGCTTTGCACCCGATAAAGCAGCCCGAGCCGATAAAACTTTAAGCGTTTGAAAGCTTCGCAACAGGACCATGAAAAAACTGATCACCCATAAAATGGCGCACCAGTTAAGTGGCAATCGCCCCACAACGTATAGCCAAGTAACCCATCCAAAAGCAATAATCCAGCCGACAACGCTGATAGATTCAAAGGCCGGCCGCCAACATTCATATCGATCAAAGCTTTGAGAAGTCTTTGCTGCATCACTCATTGGGGACCTCCTCATCGATCGGAAGTGTCAGTTGTGCACTCTGACTTTCTTTGAGGTTGGCAGAGGCTTTACGTCTATGCAGGTAATAAAAGGCTCTCTCGAAGTCGATCCTGGTAAGCATATCTTTTTCTTTAATCTCAAAAGAAAAGATGGATGGCTTAAGAACAACTCCTCGGAAGGGTTCATTATTCGCGTCGCAGTGCGTCACCCAAAGCGGCTCATTTTTATTGTTCATAAAAATGAGTTGCTGTTTGGTCAAACGATTAATGAAGAGCTCAAATGAGGCTTCGTAGAATTGCTCAATGGTGTAGGAATCTACAAATAGTCCTTCATCAACCAAGTTGCGTTTCAGTAAATATTCGGACTTGTTGAGCGTATCAACAAGTTTTTGAAGACTCTCGGTTAACTCTTCAGAAAGACTATTGTCAGCCAAATGCATCAAAAGCTTCGGTTGCTCGGGGATAATCTCCGAGGGTTTTTCTGAAAATTCTCCCTGAGTCGCTTCCAATATTTCTCGGGTGAGTTGCGTTAATGCAGCATAGGTACTCGGTTTATAGGCTTGCGACTGAGCATCCACTTCAAAAGCCCGCTTTTGTGTTTTGCAAGCAGCGACTTTACCGTTAGAGAAGAAGTATTCATCGGCTAGTTTTATAGCTTCTCTAGGTTTAACCGCAATCATCACGGTTGGTGTCCCGATTTTTGAAGCCAAAGTAAATCCAGCAGAACGTAAAAGCCCTGCCCAGATTTGAGAGTCTGTCGGCAAGTCTGTCAACCCGAGGCTTTTCATGTCTTGAAGCAAAATAGGACAGACATCGGGCCAAAATAAAAATAGCCCGTCACCACCTTTTCTCAAGGGACTATCCTTGGCATTAATTTCCCAATCGCGAGAAATACGAGCACGAATGATTCGAAGAAGTGTCTCTTCCCAGCCTGCTGGGGCCAACAATTCGCCGAGTTTAGCTCCCATACGTTCACGCTCCAATTGACAAGCGCGGAATAAGCCTAAATTTTTGGCAGTGGTCACCGATGATTGAGCTTGGTCAGGAGACTCATCAAAGGTCAGACACTTTAAAAGTTCATTTAAGGGAAGACGCCCTGCGTGCGAAAGCCACGCAAGTGTTTCTCCGTCAATGACGTGAGACGCCAAAAAGAATCGTGTATTTAAACGAGCTTGGCTGACAGGGATAGGCTTTGTTTTCCACGTTAACTCCAACGTTAATTCAGAGTTATTTTGAAGTTTTTGGTTAACCCAGGCGACGTAAGGCAAAGCCAACGGCTCATAGGGGATTTTTTCGATACTCTTGGCTTCGCCTAATTCAAAGAATGCATTGTCATTCTCATCGACTTCTTTAATTTGAATTCGATCAGACAAAGTCGCTAGAAATGAACAAAGACTACCGGCACAGACTGCTGCCCTCAGTCTGTTCTGTAATAGATGCTGCGCCATGATGTTGCGCTCAAGTTGCACTGAGCTTTCCATGATGTCCAAAGCGAAAGCCGAGCACTGAAGACTCGCTTCAAAAAGTCCCCCAGGTTGAGAAAAGAGCCCTCTTGCTGAGTAGGGTAACCGTCCAACCGTGTAAGCCAATCGATGCACTATAGGTAGAATTCTGCTCTCCCAAGTCTCAGTATCTGACCAAGAGGTTTTCAATCTTCGGAGACTATCCGCGTGCTCTTCACACAAGACTTCCGGCTCAACCGGTTGTAATACAACTGGTAAGTGAGAAGAGCCTTGTGGTTTTTTTGTTTTAAATAAATCTTTAAACATTATCGGAAAGCTCCTTCGCAGTATTGATTCAAAGGAATATTCAGATCATCGTTATTTTCAATAGCGACATTTAATGCTTTCAAAAAGCGCTGATGTTCAAGGTCTAAGAAGCTTGGAATCGCGAAGGAAGAAATGCGTTTGATACGGGGGAGTCTTTCTCCCTTGCCGTTAAAAAAGGAATGAAGATTGTCAGGGAAGCCTGTCAAGTCGACTTCCTTACAGCCATTGTCGGCATAGTTTGTCGTTTCAATGAGGTTTTGAGCTTTTAACCAATAAAAGAGATTCGTTGCCAGATGGAAGTTCTCTGAGAGGTTGATTGATAAGCTTGGTGTGTGATTTAAGGCCTCGATCGTGTCAAGGAAGGCTGTCAAAGGCGTGACGCCAAGTTCAACGAAAAATCTAAAATATTGGGCTGCTAAATAAAGTGCAAAACGATTAAAGCTGTTGCGCTCTAGTTCGCGATATTGAACACCGGTATTTCGTTGAAACTGATGATTTAAAACAAAGTTTCGGCGAAGTTTGTTAATTTGGCTTGTGGTACTTCCGGATAGTGTAGCCACAATGTTGTGCGAGAGGTCACTCTGCAAAAGACGTTGCATGGGAACGGTAAATGAATTTTGAGAAAGTGTGGGCGGTGCGTCAGAGTAGTGAAGTCCAACGTGCAAAAGGCTGTGAGCAAAGATTTGACTTAAATCATTGTTACCGGCGATCAAAAGACGAGGAAATTGCACGGCGAGTTGAAAGTTGGAGCAAAGGGGCAATGCCTGGTGCTTTTTGTTAGGAATTGCAGACAATAGGGTTTGAATGTAGTCGTGGGAGCTAGCATTAATGATTTTCCACGATGTGATGATATGTCGAGTAGCTGGTGTTGCAATAGCCTGACTATGGGGCTTCATTTTGAAAAAAACTAAAGGATTGATGCCCAAATTGCGTACTAGATCATTGAAGTCCGTCTTCAATAAATCTTTGATGAAAGATTCATCAAGATCACAATAGACGTGTTGCTCCGCCTTATTACGGATTTCACGGATCATATTTGTTAGGGTGATGAGATTCAAACAATAGATGAGGGAGTAATAATTTTTCATAATAGTCCTTATTAGTTAACAATAATTGTTTAATGTTTTTCCAATAGGAAAAACACAAAAATCGGAATGGTATATTACAAATAATTGTGTGTCAATAATTTGCTTTGAAATAGGCTTGCTGGATTTTTTATTCTTAAAATGCAATTCCGAGAAATGCTTTAGAATTGGCGTCATTGGATATTTTGAATTGAGGAATTGATTGTGTCTGTCTGTAGTATGACAGGGTTTGCGTATTTGCAAATTCCAACACCTCTAGGATTACTAGGCATAGAGCTCAAAAGCGTGAATTCCCGCTACTTGGAGGTAAATCAAAGAATCCCTGAAGAGTTGCGTTTCTTTGAAGGTGACATTCGTCAAGCCATCACTACTCGTGTGACCAGAGGCAAAGTTGATTGTCGTATACAATGGGTGGGAGAGCCTGAATTTGAGCAAACATTGAATACCAAAGCTGTCGAAAATTTGCTTAAAGTACAGCAAGAGGTATTGGCTGTGTGTGCTGATGCAAAGGTTTTGACCGTTTCTAATATTCTTCAATTTCCAGGAGTTTTAAAACCTGCAAGTATCGATGAAGAGGCGTTGAAAACCACAGTTATGAACGGTATTCAAAAGGCACTGGAAACACTTTTGGATACTAGAAAGCGTGAGGGTGAAGCACTAGCAGCGGTGATCAATGGTTACTGTGATCAAATTGAATCAATCGTGTCTGAATTGATGCCTAAGTTACCAATGATCATCGAGAACATCGAGACGAAACTTCAAGATCGGCTATCAGAGGCATTGTCAAAGTCTTTGTTGGAAAACTCGACTTTGTCCAGGGAAGAAATTACTGATAGGATTCGTCAGGAAGTGACTCTTTATGCGATAAAGCTTGATGTCGATGAGGAAATGAATCGGCTTTTGACGCACGTAAAAGAAGTTCGTCGTTTATTGGTGACGGGGGGGGGTAATATAGGTAAAAAGCTTGATTTTTTGATGCAAGAGCTTAATCGTGAGGCTAACACGCTTGGCAGTAAGGCTGCGGCGATTGAAATGACTCAAACGTCATTGGCGTTGAAAGTCACGATTGAGAAGATGCGAGAGCAAGTGCAGAATTTGCAATAAGATTTAATTTCGTCTGAACTCAAGATATATGTTCGATAAATTTTACGACGGATTGGCGGATGTCAAAGCAATGTTGGGCAACTTGTCCATCGCTTTAACTTTAGGTTGGCAGGACATTAGGCTGCGTTATAGACGTTCAAAAATAGGCCCTTTCTGGATCACAATCAGTACCGGCGTCATGGTGGCGATGATAGGGATTATTTTTGGTCAAGCGCTCAGTATGCCGATGCAAGAGTATTTGCCATTTTTGTCTACAGGCCTGATTTTATGGACTTTTATTTCATCTGCGATTAACGAAGGTAGTTCTGCCTTCATCGAAGCTTCTGGGATGATTCGACAATTATCGATTCCGATGAGTACTTATCCGGTAAGAGTCCTTGTTCGTAACACAGTTATTTTGGCACATAACATCGTCATACTTCCTGTTGTACTTTTGGTTGTGGGTAAGTCTCTGACTTGGAATATTCTTTATCTAATTCCAGGATTCTTTATTGTTCTTGTGAATGTTTTTTGGATTTCTTTAGTATCAGGAATTCTTTGCACAAGATTCCGCGATATGCCGTCAATTGTTGGAAACATTATCCAAGTGTTTTTCTATTTGACTCCTATTATTTGGATTCCCTCCGCTTTAACCCCGCGCACAGCCAATCTGATAGTGGAGCCTAATCCGTTTTATCATTTGTTGGAAATCGTTAGAGGACCAGTATTAGGTTATTGCCCCTCAGGATTAAGTTGGTTAATAACAGTGGGGGCAGCAGTTTGCGGGCTCATCTTGTCTTTTGCGTTCTTTGGCAAGTTTAAGGATCGGATCGCTTATTGGGTTTAAAAATGGCATCAATTGAGTTAAATAATGTTTGTGTGGATTTCCCCATTTTCAATGCTAACAATCGGTCATTGAAGAATACGATCTTGCAGTCGGCAACTGGAGGAAAGGTTGACTTTGGTGCTAAAGAGACCATTGTTCGTTCTTTATCAGGAGTGACCTTCCAGGTTCAACCAGGTGAGCGTGTTGGTTTGATAGGGCATAACGGAGCTGGCAAAAGTACTCTGTTACGTACATTGAGTCGAGTTTATAAACCAACTCAGGGAACCGCTAAAATCGAAGGATCTATTGGATCCCTTGTAGATATTTCTTTAGGCATTGATCCTGAAGCTACAGGTCGTGAAAATATTTTAGTCCGAGGGGTTTTAATGGGACTAAGGCGCTCAGAGGTTCAGGCGCGAATGCAAGAAATTATAGATTTTTCTGAATTAGGAAGTTTTATTGATATTCCAGTTAGAACATATTCTTCGGGGATGCATCTACGCCTTGCATTCTCAATTTCAACGATTATTCGTCCGGAGATTTTGATTATGGACGAATGGCTTTCTGTTGGCGACGATAGTTTCAATCAGAAAGCAGCTAAGAGACTCAACGAGATGGTTGAGACGAGTCAGATTTTGGTGATTGCTAGTCATTCTAGGCGATTGGTAGAACAACTCTGTACTCGTGCTTTATGGTTTGAGCACGGTAGGTTGAAAATGGATGGCGATGCCAGAGAAGTTTGTCATCACTATTGGGGGTAAATATCGTCAAGGATGATTTATGAAAGACGTTCGCAAAGTCGTATTTCCCGTTGCCGGTCTCGGAACGCGTTTCCTTCCGGCCACCAAAGCCATGCCTAAAGAAATGTTGCCAGTGGTCGATA
>ERZ791802.436-NODE-436-length-43122-cov-8.129984_pt1 | contig 43122 bp, 42 predicted proteins | sample MGYA00510308_ERZ791802 | MGnify/ENA primary metagenome ERZ791802 (study PRJEB30046, sample SAMN00792028) | human gut metagenome | study: EMG produced TPA metagenomics assembly of the A metagenome-wide association study of gut microbiota in type 2...
CCTCATACAGCTTGTCCGCCTTCAGCTCGGCGGCCACTTCGTCGGAAACTTCGATGTATTCATCATGGGTGTACCAAGCGTAAAAGTCCTTCAGATTGATGGTCGTCATTTGTATTTCCTCCATTCGGTTCATGTGTGGGTGGGGTGAACAGAACGGAGGGACGGCGGAGATCGGCAGCCGGGACTATCTGCTTTGGGACAAATTGTCCCAAGGTGCAGACATATAAAAACGCCCGCACAGCATGACGCTATGCGGGCACACGAAATATTACCGTTATTATTGTACTTATTTATTTCATGTTCATGTCCGGAATACTCCGTTGCGGGGCATGGGCTTTTTTTGACCGCAGAGTATTAGGGGGATTACAGAAAGCAAAAATGGACACGGCGGTACCTCCTCGGACACCGCCGTATCCTTAAAAAAGGGCGACTTTATCACACCCTCCGTAAATCCATTTTTTCAAAAGGAAAACGGCGGCTTGATTTCATTTCAAACCGCCGTTAGGCCACTTATATTTTGACGAGCCCGCAAGAACTCAGTCGCCAATACAACGGTTTTTTTATATGCCGTTGGGCGACTTGCCTGCGAAATCCTTATCAAATAGACTCAACTGAACATTGTCACATTTCGTTTCAAATGTGCTCAAGTATTCAAAAATTTTCCTGTTATCATGCACAATCCCGTTCTTCTCGCAAGTATGATGAAATAACTGCATAAGCTCATCATTCTTGTTGCTTGCAATTTGATATTGCATACCATAGGTCTGCAAATACTTTTCTTTCATTCCCGGAAATAGATGGTCTAACTGCCTAAAAAAATACTCTCGACTTCCTTCCCGAAGCGTTAATCCCATTCCAAAACAAATGATGCCATAGACTTCGGCTTCAGAGCAGTAGTTCAAAATACCTTTGATATTTTCCTCTGTATCATTGATAAACGGCAAAATAGGACAGAGCCACACAACGGTTGGAATCCCTATGCGACGCAATTCTTTTAGAACTTCAAACCGTACTTTTGTTGTGCATACATTTGGTTCTATCTTCTTGCATAGTCCCTCATCATATGTAGTCAGCGTCATTTGTATGACGCATTTTGTTTTTTCATTGATTGACTTTAGTAAATCTAAATCACGCAATATCAAGTCTGACTTTGTTATCAGGGAAAAACCATAACCATACCGTTCTGCCAGCTCCAGTGCTTTTCTCACATTTCCAATTTTGCGCTCGATAGGAATATATGGATCTGTCATTGAGCCTGTTCCAAGCATACATTTTGAGCGTTTCCGTTTCAGAGCGGCTTCTAATAATTCAATGGCATTTCCTTTGATTTCTATATCCTCAAAATCGTGATCCATGTGATAGACACTACTTCTTGAATCGCAGTATATACAGCCGTGCGAACAGCCCCGATATAAATTCATTCCATTCTTTGCAGATAAAATTCCTTTAGCCTCGACAATGTGCATTACACACTCCCCACAGTAATCTGTTCAACTGAATAGCGTAAAATCGTCTTTAGCTTGCTTTTTTCAACACGGTTTGCGTTGCTTAAATATATTTCTCTGTGATAGCTCTCTGAACGCCGCAAACCATGCGCTGCTGAAAATTGATCCATTTTTTCAAAAGATGCAGGCTCATCGTCAAAAGCACCAACATGGAGAACTTCTACACACAGTCCGTTCTGCATCGTTCCAAAATGAATTTCTTCAAGCAAGGGGTTAGGCTTCTTTATTCTGACTATGCCCAACGCTTCATTTACCATTTCTTCGCTGATGAAATCTGGCTGTCGAATCATAATGGTATATTCCAGTTTTGATTTGTCAAGGTAATCCTCATTTATTTTTGTCCAGATACCTTCCAGCGGGTAAACTGTGAAGTCATGGGTTTCTTCTTGCAAAGATACCGCCTTATAAGATGACTTGACCGCATAGGCTAATGAATACAATGCACCAACACGATTTGAAAAGTCAACATCATTCGGATTTCCTTTGCCGCTTATCATAATGTAGCTTTGCGCCGGAATTGTTATCAGGGCTGGATACTTCTTTGCTCCATAAAGAGCTTTGTCTTGTTTTCTCCACTCATATTTCATCAAATATACCATCCTTTCGAAGATAGAATACCATATCCAACTTGACACCTAATGTCAGGTTTCATATTTTTGTAACATTGAAATGAGTTTTTCTTTCATTTGTTCCCGTACATTAGCTGGTTCAAGTATTTCTACATTATCACCAAAAGATAACAGGTAGCTAAACAAAACCCCGTTATCTGGCAAATCGGCGGTCACATACAAGTTACCTTGCTGATCTGCTGTAACTCCATCCGTAAACTCATCGTACACACGAAAAGAAACTTCCGATGAAAATTTCAATTTAACTGAAATCAAACTCTCGTCTTTAAGTGATGTTTCAGCAGGAAGGCTGACAGGAACATCCCGCAAAAAAGTTTCTTCACAAAGGACGAGATTTTTTATTCGGGTCAGCTTAAAGAAGCGAAAATCATTTCGCAGTCGGCAGAATCCATATAAGTACCAATCTTTGCTTTTGAAAACCAATTTAATCGGCTCAACCGTTCGCTTTGAATAGCAACCATTATTGCCAAAATAAGAAAAGTCAATCAAGACTTTCTTGAAAATAGAAGTTTTAATGGAATTAAATATGTCCCGATCTGGATTATTTTTTATCCAATCCGAAAAGTCCACTTCAATCCATTTTTCTGCTTTTGTTTGAAACAACGCTCCCAATTTTGAGAGCAAGTCATCAGTCGTTTCATCGGTAACGGCGATACCTTGTAATGCCATTACAATTTTTTCTTTTTCTTCATCAGACAATAGTGCATTATCCATGACATACTCAGGCAGTATAGATATTCCGCCGCCTTTCCCCTGTGTGGCATAAATCGGAATACCCGCTGCACTAATCACATCCAAATCCCTATATATCGTCCGTGTAGAAACTTCAAATTTATCCGCCAACTCGGGAGCTGTGCATTTACCCTTATCCAACAAGTAGTACACAATTCGGAACAATCTGCTATCTTGCAACAAAATCACCTCCGCTTATATTATACTCTCAAAACAAGACAAGTAAATGTCATGTTTCTAAAATGCAAAGATAAAATAAAATACTACTAAAACATAAAATTGTGTTTCGTTCTCATAATCAAACACGAAATGTAGAATAATATATGGGTGATATGAGAATGTACCAAGACGAAAGACGGCTTGACTTCCACGCATTAGGCCGGGAGATCAAACGCAAACGAGAAGCCAAAGGCTGGACACAAGAATACCTCGCGCAGCTCGTTGACCGTACACCTCGTTCCATTATGTATTTTGAGAATCGTGGTCAGCATCCGAGTTTGAATACCTTTTATAAAATCGTCACTCTGCTGGATATTTCCGTCGATCAATTCTTCTATCCTGACAAGCAGAACGAAGAAAGTGATTGCCGCCAGCACATTGACAGGATGCTAAACACAATGGACGAGAACGAATTGACGATCATGGAAGCCACCGCAGAGGGAATACAAAAAGCCAGAGAAACGGAGGGAGCGTAAGAAACGGCGCTGCCTCCGTTTTTCCGTGGGATTTCCGGGGAACGCACTAACGGCAAGCAGGGCAAGTGTAGCCACACTTGCTATTTTTGCATCCCGGCGGGCTGCAAAAACGCTTGTTGGGGAGCCTCCCCAAACCCGGCTTTGGGACATTTTGTCCCAAAGCAATTTGTCTGCGTCACCGTTCGCTATCGCTCCTGTTCCTTTTTACGCTGGCTGTCCGTAACGCCCAGCAGATGGTCAATGTTGGCCTTGACCGCCACGGCCTGCCGCATTTCCTCCTGTGCCGAGCGGTACTCGGTATAGAGCGCCTTTTTCTGCGCCGCCAGTTGGCGGCGTTTTTCTTTTAGCTCTGCCATTTTGGGCAGCTTCTCACCGCCCAGCAACTCTCCCATTGTAGCCTTGGCTGCCCGGTAGTCCGCCAGCTCCGCCTCATGCTCGGCAAGGTATTTTCGGCTGTAGTTGGCGGCCTTGTACCCATCAAATACGGGGCGGGTCTTAGCGTACCGCACCACAGCTCCCATCAGTTCGGAGGTTGCGGACAGGTCAGCCTCCGTCCGCCGGAGCTGCTCGGTCAGGGTATGAAAACGGGAAACAGCATCCTCGGCCTTGGCGGAGAGTTGGTCATATTCGGCGATGTTCTGCTCCTGCATGAATTGAAGCGCCGCTGCCATCTGTTTTAGATTATAGACCTTTGCCCACCGTGCATAGGCCGCCCCCTTGCCGGAGCGCAGCCGCTCTTGTATATCCACGATCAGATTGACACGGCGAGGGGCAGCAGGCACGGGAACAGGCTGCTCCGGGATCGGGCGCTCCCCGGCGATGACGGCCTTGATGTCCTCGGGATCGTAACCGTCCCCGAGGGTGGTCGCCCGCAACCGGGTCGCCCGCTCCTGTCCCGGAACAAGAAAAGAAATCACACCGCCGCGCTCATGCTTGACCGTGAAGCCGGACGCCTCCATGAGCCGGAGGAAAGCATCAAAATCGGCGGGGCGTTTAGCAAGAGCTTCATTGATGGCAAGCCGTAGCTGCTCCTTGTATGGGGGCTGCCGCTCCGTCCCCAGCCATGCCCCGTAATGGAGAAATCGTCCCTTGCTGTGCAGTTTGGGGTTAGTGATGACGGATAGATCATTTTCAAGACAAATGCGGTCAGAGAGCCGCCGCACCGCACGGCCAGAGCCGATGAAGTCCCGGAATTTCCGGGTGCAGTCCAGCGAGGTCGAATTGTAATAAATGTGATTGTGGATGTGCGCCTTGTCTGTGTGGGTGGCAACGAAAAAGGCGTATTTGCCCTTTGTCCAGCGCATCGCCGTTTCATAGCCGATGCGGTTGGCCTCCTCCGGCGTGATCTCCCCGGGTTTGAATGACTGGCGGATCTGATAGCACAGCACATCCGCGTCCCGCCGCTGCTCCCGGCCTGTGGCGGCTTTGTACTTTGCTTTGCTTAAAAGGAACTCGGCATCGGCAGTCATGTGGTCGCAGCCGTAGGACGAGATCAATTCGCCGCCCTCGGTCTTGTCCGGGTTTTGCCCGTAGTCAAACCGCTCTTTCAAGGACTGCGCGATGGTTTCGCCCTTGCTGATTTTGTGCTTCTTGTAGTAGGTCGTGGCCGTAAGCAGCCCTCCTTCCGATATGACAAACAGCGGCTGTGGTCAGCTGCCGTCGTTTCAGCTTTGGGACATTTTGTCCCGAAGTATCAGCCGGTGATGAAATCCCGCAGGGCGAACTTGGCCGAGTGCAGCTTGTCCACCAGCCACTCAGCGATGGCGGGAACGCCAAAGGGAGAAACGAGGAACGCAAGGACGAGGAACACAATCCCACCCACCGTCTGCCCGCCGATAAACAGGATCAGGGAGAGCAGCGTCAGCACGATGCAGCCCAGCTCACATACGGCGGATGCCACGCAGAACAGGAATGTGACCATAGCGGCCAGCAGGGATAGCGCCACCATCACGGGGGCGGCAAGGATTTTGAGAACGATGTCTTTCATTATAGTCAAAGAAAGCCCGTATATCAAGGAAACCTACACCGACGAAGAACTTCTGACGCTCCTGGCTAAGCCTGACGCTGATTGTAAGTTCTGCGAGTATCGGAATTGGGTCATCGTGAACTTCCTTCTGAACAGCGGTTGTCGTGCTGCCACAGTCCGCAACATCCAGAATCAGGATGTCGACCTGAGCCGAAGACAGATTGTTCTCAGGCACACGAAGAACGGCAAGGTTCAGGTCATCCCTCTTTGCTCTGCGATGGTGTCCATTCTAAGGGATTACATGGCAGTCAGAGAGGGCGAATCTTCGGATTACTTGTTCTGTAATGAGTTCGGTGGTTTCCTGACTGAGAACGCCCTGAGGCTCGCCATCGTGAAGTACAACAACAGCAGAGGTGTGGAGCGGACTTCGATCCATGCGTTCAGACACACCTTCGCTCGTAAGTATTTGGTGGACTGCGGAGGCGATGCGTTCTCCCTTCAGCAAATCATGGGACACTCCACACTGAAGATGACCCGCCACTATTGCAATCTGTTCAACGATGACATCATCGAAAACCATGAGCAGCATTCTCCCCTCGCACAACTGACCAGAAGCAAACGACAAACAATCAAGAAGTAAACAAAAAAGGAGTAAGAAGCATTCAAGTTTCTTACTCCTTTTTAACATCTTTTACAGAACTTTAGAACGGCAACTCAGGGTCACTATCAGGAATTTGGGAGACATCAATATCAGTCTCATCGCTTGATTCTTCAGGCTTCTCTTGTAGAACTTCTGTGCTTCCTTGAACTCAGCCAGAGCGATTACATCACCCAGATAATTCTTGATAAGGAACTCCATACGGGAGATGGTCAGGCCACCGTGGGTTTCCTTGTCAGCGGTGATGACTGCGGTACGCATCGTGATGGTGAGTTCAGGGAAATTCTTGTGGAGTTTTGCCAGTTCACGGAACTCGGAGGTGGCAGGGTTCTTTGCTCTCTGTGCGAAAGCCTTGGTCAGGGTGATGGTGTTCTCTGCGAAGTTGATAGAATAGCCAGTAGTCTTTTTCATAGTAAATCCTTTCTTTGTTGCCTCTTGGCAACTGCGTTTTGTCTTGGGATCGCTACCCTTTAATTTAGTTTTGAGAGGTTCTTGTTTCTTATCTCTCTCAATCTTTGTACCCTAATTATACAGAAAGTGGTATCCAATTCTTTGGATACTACTCTTTTTGGAAAGGAAATTTTTGAAAAGGTTTTGGGGTCATTTCTCACGCTGACTTGTAGCCTCTTGTACCTATCACTTAACAGGTCGTAGGAACACGAAGGAACTTGTACCAACTCACATTTTACCCTTGACAAAGCGGGTCAACAGGAGGTACAATTTTTGTTGACCAAGGGCTTCATTGCTTTTGGAAATCTATTAAAAAGTACGGCAAAATGGTGCTTGAATGGCTAAATGCCATCTGCGGGAGGGCTAAATGTTGGCCCGGTAGCAGATGGCATTCAAGAGGTCAGCGGTCCGATCCCGCTTATCTCCACCAAAACACTCGATTTCATTTGAAATCGAGTATTTTTCTACACTTTTCAGCCTGTTTTATGCTGGGCATTTTCGCCTTGGACAACAAATGGACAACAGACCTTCTTAATTTCTTCTTTCTTACTGCGGGAAGGAAGAAGTTATGGCATCTATCAAAGAAGAAGGAACTTGCAATACTGCGTGTATGAATCTGTTTCTGCGGGAATTATCCAAACAATTTCCGCAGGATACCATTCTGATGTGCTGCGATGGAGCTGCATGGCACAAATCGGGAACACTGGAAGTGCCTGAGAATATTGTACTTTTCCATATCCCTCCATACACACCAGAGATGAATCCGATAGAGCAGATCTGGAAGGAGATACGAAAGCGCGGCTTTCGAAACGAGGTTTTTGCAACCTTGGAGAAAGTCGTTGATCGTCTCTGCGATACCATTTGCTCGCTTACCCCTAATACCATCTTCAGCATTACCGGACGCGATTGGATTATTAAAGCGTTTAATTAGGCTTTAGTACCAGGCACTATTATACAGGGGCTATTGAAAGTCTTCCTTCTGAATGGCAAAACCTTTCTCGAAGCGGAGAAGATGTTTCGCCCGGATGCGCTCCTGTAGGCTAGGGCTGATTTGCTTTGATTTTTCGTTTCATGCGGATTGCCAGAGGGACGGCAAGCATCAGCGTCAGCACATCGGCTATGGCTTGAACACCAGCAAGACCGTCGGCACCCCAGAGCTTTCCCATCGGAAACACAATGGGCAGGAAGCAGGTTCCCTGCCGGGCGGTGGACAGCAGCAGAGCGCCCCGGGCCTCGCCCAGGCTGACGCAGAGCATATTGACCACCACGACCCAGCCGTGAATAGGCAGAGCCAGACATTGCAGGCGCAAACACAGTGTGGCGACCCGCAGCATGTCCGGGTCCTGTCCGGCGAAAATGCGAATGATGGCCGGAGCGGGGAGGAATAAGATCACGCCAAGAAATAGGCTGCCGAGGATGGCCGTCCAGGAGGAGAAGCGGTAGCTTTCCGATACCCGGTCATTCCGCTTGGCACCCCAGTTAAAACCGGCTACAGGCTGAAAGCCGCTGCCGAATCCCAGAATGATGCCAAAGGGAAACATCATGATTTTGCTGCACACACCGATCCCGGCCAGCATGGAGTCGGAGATCTGCCCTGCAATTTTGTTCAGCACAATGGCGGATACGACAGCCAGCCCGGACCGGAGCATGGAGGAGGAGCCGACACCGACAATTTCTGTCATAATATCTCTGGTTACATGAAAATTTCGAATGGATAGGTGCAGCAGGCTTTTCCGCTTCAGATACGGGACGATCAGAATCGAAAAAGTGACCAGTTTGCACAGTGCCGTGGCAAGAGAGGCCCCCGCGACACCCATGTTCAGACCTGTGATAAAAATTGGGTCCAGAATGCAGTTCAAAATGCCGCCAACGCTCATGCCCATCATGGAGAGAAAGGCGCTTCCCTCTGAGCGGAGGCACTGGTTCATCACAAAGTTGGCTGCCATAAAGGGGGCAGCCATCAACACGTATGTGGCGTATTCTATGGCGTAGCGCTCGCAGGTAGCCGTGGCGCCCAGAAGCCGCACCATCGGCATCATAAAAATGCTGCCGAAAATCGTGAGGGTCAGTCCGATGCCTGCTGCCAGGAAAAAAGCGGTAGAGAGTACCTGACTGGCCTTTTGATCGTCGCCTTTTCCCAACAATCGGGCGATATAGCTGTTGGCGCCCATGGCCAGCATAGAGCCGCACATCAGAATGACCTGATCCAGGGAGGCGTTGACGCTCACAGCCGCCGTCGCATTTGTCCCGAGGGCGGTCACAAAATAGGTGTCCGCCATGGAATAAATGGAGTTGATAAGAAACGCGATGATTGTAGGGACCGCCATTTGGGGGATGACCCTGGAAATGGGCGTGTTGAGCATTAGCTTCCGGCGCTGCTCCTGATTTGCGGCCTTCCCTTCTCTTTGAATCTTCATTTTTCTCCTCTCAGGAACACCTCTTTGATGTTCATTCCGGAAAATCCGGAAAAACACGTCACTGCGCAACCGCATGTCGGTCCGCAGCGACGTGTTCTCGTAAAACGGGATCAGAACCAGTTGTTGCTGTCTCTTCGCTGGATGGGAAGCCAGGCCAGAATCCTGCGGAGCTCGTCATCCCAGAAATCCCAGTTGTGGATTCCGGGCTGTTCGTGGTAAGTGTGCCGCAGGCCCAGGGTCTGCAGATGCTTCTCAAAGACCACGTTGGATTGGTACAGGAAGTCCTGCCGTCCAATACAGACGTAGAGCTCCGGCAGGGGGACGCCGCTCTTGACAGCGGTATCCGCAACGTGGAACATGTCTTCATCGGTTCCGGTCAGCAGCTCATGATCATTGAAGGCCATGGACCAGACGGAGTCGCCGCTGTCTGCCTTATCCTGCCAGCCACCGAAATTGGCAGACATGCAGGCCACGGCGCCGAATACATCCGGCCTGGTAAAGCCCAGCTTAAAGGCGCCGGTGCCGCCCATGGACAATCCGCAGATGAACCGGTCCTCCCGCTTGGGGGAAAGGGGGAACATCCACTCCATCATTTTGGGAAGCTCTTCCGTTACATATTTGTAGTAGGCAGGGCCGCCCCGGGGCATATCACGATAGCAGCCGTTTGCCGTGGACATCATAACAACAGCCACATAATATTCCTGGGCGTAACTCTCAATGCGGGAAAAGCGGGTATAGTCTCCCTCATCGCCGTAGGTGCCATGGAGAAGATAGAGCGTTGGGAACTTCCGGTCGGAATCGTAAAAGCTTCCGTTGGTCTCTCCGGCCAGAGGGGTAGGGAGGATCACCTGAATGCTGGTTTTGGTGCGCAGGGTTTCGGAATAGGTTTTTAACTGAATAAATGCCATAGTGCTCTCCTTTCTACAGCTCCACCACGATCTTGCGGACTTTCTCCGGATGCTCCGTGGCGAAAGCAAACGCCTGTGCCACATCTGCAATGCCATAATGCTGGGTGACGAAATCCTCCAGCAGCGCGGCGTTTTTCTCCACCAGCGCCACGGCAGTGGGAAACTGGAAGGCTTCCAGTCTGGTTCCCGCCAGTGTAACTTCCTTCTTCATGATCACCGCGTGGGGAATTTCTGACTTAATGGGGCCAAAGCCCAGCTCTACGACCCGGCCGGCCACGGAAACCATATCCACGGCCTGCTCCAGGCTCCACTTTGCGCATACGCAGTCCAGAATCACATTGGGCCCCATGCCGCCGGTTATAGCCTGGACTTCTGTTGCCAGATCCTTCTTTGTGACATCAATGACGTAATCTGCCCCCATTTTTTTGGCATATTCCAGCTTTTTAGGAACAATATCCGTCATTATGCAGGTGGCTCCCTTTGCCTTCGCCGCCAGCAGGCAGCACAGGCCGATGGTCCCGGAGCCCATAATCAGCACCATGTCCCCCGCCTGGAGCGCACCCCGGGAGGTGGCCTGGAGACCGATGGTCATTGGCTCTGTCAGAACGGCGCAGTGCCAGGGAATGTCCGCGGCGATTTTGTGGGCCTTTGCTTCCTCCAAAAGCACGTATTCCCGGCAGCCGCCCTCAATGTGAACGCCCATTACCTGCAGCTTAGCGCAGACGTTTGGGCGGTGATTCCGGCAGGCGTAGCAGGTACCGCAGGAGACAATGGGTTCGCCTACCACATGGTCGCTGGGCTTCAGCGTTGTGACTCCGGAGCCGATTTCGACGACCTCGCCGGTAAATTCATGGCCGAATACACGGGGGTAGGTGGCAAAGGGATTTTCGCCCTTATAAATATGCACATCGGACCCGCAGATACCTGTGAGCTTTACCCGAACAAGCACCTGCGTTGGACTTGTGATTTTGGGCATCTCCATTTCCTGTACGGAGATATCCCCGGGTTTGGAGATTATTGCAGCTTTCATACCGGTTCCCCCCGTCACTTGGACATTTTGCAGATGGCTTCCCACAGGCCGTTCAGGTAAGTCAGACCCAGGGCACGATCATAGAGGCCGTAGCCAGGACGGCCAACCTCACCCCAGATCATTCTTCCGTGGTCCGGGCGGATATAAGTATCCGGGCAGGTATCATATACAGCCTTCATAATCGCAAACATATCCAGATCGCCGGTGCTGGACAGATGGGCGGATTCCCGGAAGCAGCGATCAGCGCCCAGATGCTTGATGTTGCGCACGTGCAGGCAGGCAATACGGTTCATGAGGCCAAAGTGACGGACCATGGCGGGGATGTCATTTTCTACGTTGCTGCCCAAACTGCCAGTGCACAGGCAGATGGCATTGGCAGGGCTGTCATGAAGCGCGACGATTTTGTCAAACCCTGCCTGGTCGTGGGCAATACGGGGCAGACCGAAAATTTTCCAGCCCGGATCGTCCGGATGGCAGGCCATACGGATGCCGACCTCTTCACAGGTGGGAATAATGCCGTCCAGGAAATACTTATAGTTTTCCAGAAGCTTTTCCTCGTCAATGGACTCGTAGAGCTTCAGGACCCGTTCCAGATCGGCCAGCCGCTCCGGCTCCCAACCGGGAAGGGAGAAGCCGTTGGAATTCTCTGCCGTTCGGCGCACAATCTCCAGAGGCGTCATCTGCCCCAATTCTTTTTCGTCAAAATACAGGCTGTTGCTTCCGTCCTCAGGAATGACCCGGGCCAGGTCCGTGCGCAGCCAGTCAAATACGGGCATAAAGTTATAGACGATCACCTTAACGCCGTATTTGGCCAAATTGCGGATGGTAATGCGGTAATTCTCGATATACCGGTCCCGGGTCGGCAGACCCATTTTGATGTCCTCGTGGACGTTGACGCTTTCAATGACCTCGCACTCCAGGCCCGCCTCGTGAACATGATCGATATAGGCCTTAATCTCCTCCTCTGTCCAGATTTCACCTGCCGCCTTATCGTCCAGCAGTCCCATAAGGCCGGTGCAGCCGGGGATCTGGCGAATATTTTGTAGGGTTACGGCATCTCTGCCCTCGCCGTACCAGCGAAATGTCAGCTTCATGTTTATTCTCCTTTGCGTGTTGTTTTTGCTTGAAATTGTCAAAAAAATCTGCTTTATTTTTGGGGAACGTGGTTGCAAATCATTCGTTTCCTGTGATATAATTGAAAAAAATGGAAAGGGTGCTTGCCAATGGCCACCAAACTCAGCGACACCGCCTACGATGAATTGCTGTCCCGGATTATCTCCTGTCAGTACCCACCCGGAAGTCTGCTCAGTGAGGAAAAGCTGGTCGCTGAACTGGGCATCAGCCGCACACCTATTCGTTCCGCGCTGATCCGCTTACAGCAGGAGCATCTGGTTCAGATCATCTCCAAGAAGGGAATCCTGGTTTCCGAAATCACTCCGGAGGGAATCCGGGATCTGTTTAACCTTCGGGATCTGATCGAGCCCTATGCCATTCGGGAATTTGGCGGTAATTTCAAGAAGGACAAGCTGATCTACTACCTGAATCTGTTTTCTAAGAAATACTCCAAGGACGACTATCAGATTGTCTATGACAGCGATGTGCAATTCCATACGGATATTGTTCAGCTAACGGGAAACACCTTCCTTTGCGCCTTTTACAATTCTTTGCAAAAGCTGCTGTCCAGAATTACGCTGATCTGCGGCATCTCCGTTACGGACCGCGTGGTTGTCTCCAATCAGGAGCATGTGGAGATTGTTCTGTCACTGCTGAAGGATGATAAGGAATTCGCGGTTGCCATGCTGGAGACCCACCTGAAGGAGGCACGGGAATCCGCCTATCAGGCAATCCTGATTCAAAAGGACAGGCTGCCGGAAAGCATTCGCAGCATCAATATTGATACGCTGAAATAAAGGTGGAAGCGCCATGGGAGAGGTCTCCCATGGCGCTTTTTTTAGCCGCCCAGGTAGGCCTTCTTCACCTCGGGATTGATTTCCAGATTGGCGCAGGTGTCCTGAATGACAATTTCGCCTGTCTGGATTACATAGCCTCGATCCGCGGTAGCCAGAGCAACTTTGGAGTTCTGTTCCACGAACAGAATGGTTGTGCCGCTTTCCCGCAGCTTCTTGACGGCCTCGAAGATTTCGTAGATCACCAGAGGGGCAAGGCCCATGGAGGGCTCATCCAGAAGCAGCAGCTTGGGGTTGCTGATCATCGCCCGGGCGATGGCCAGCATTTCCTGCTCGCCGCCGGAAAGGGTGCCGCCCAGGGCATGCTCCCGCTCCCGCAGGCGCGGAAACAGCTCCAGCATCTGATCCATGTGCCGTGTGATTTCCTCCTTATCCTTGCGGAGATACGCGCCCATGGTGATGTTTTCCCGCACGGTCAGCTTCGGGAAAATGTGGCGGCCTTCCAGAACCTGAGCCATGCCCATGCCGGTGATTTTGTGGCCCTTCATGCCGGTGATGTCTTTTCCGTCAAAAAACACTTGACCCCGGACGCCTTTCGGGGAGGTAAGACCGGAAAGCGTTTGCAGCAGGGTGGTTTTGCCGGCACCGTTGGAGCCGATCAGGGTAACAATCTCGCCCTCGTTGACCTCCAGGCTGACACCCTTCAGGGCATGGACGTTTCCATAATAGTAGTGGAGGTCTTTTACTTCCAATAGTGCCATATTTACTCGCCTCCCAGATATGCCGCGATAACGGCAGGATTGTTCTGCACTTCCTTAGGCGTGCCCTCCGCGATCAGGTAGCCGTCATCCATAACGTAGATGTAGTTGGAGATTTCCATGATGACTGCCATATCATGCTCGATGATCAAAACCGTAATGCCCATATCCCGGATATTGCGGATGATTTTGTTCAGTGTAACCTTCTCTGTGGCGTTCATGCCGGCTGCGGGCTCATCCAGCAGCAGCACCTTCGGCTTTGTGGCCAAAGCGCGGGCAATCTCGATCAGCCGCTGCTCGCCATAGGGCAGGGCACCCGCGGGCAGGTCCTTTTTGTCGGCCATGCCCACCATTTCCAGGCAGCGGATGCATTCCTCCCGGGCAGCCTGCTCCTGACGACGCATGGCGGGGGTGTGGAACAGGGAGCCGAACAGTCCATAGGGGATCCGGCAGTGCTGGCCGATCATGACATTGTCCAGCACGCTCATACCCAAAAACAGGTTGATCTGCTGGTAGGTTCTGGAGATGCCGGCCTCACAGAGCTTGTAGCCCCGGCCGTTGGTAATCTCCTTGCCCTCAAAATAGACATGACCCTCAGGGGTCTTCTGCACACCGTTGATGGTGTTGAACAGCGTGGTTTTACCGGCACCGTTTGGGCCGATCAGACCGGTGATCTGCCCGGCCTTTACATGGATGGAGACGTCGTTTACCGCAATGACACCGCCAAACCGGACGGTGATGTTTTCAACCTTTATCATTTTGTGCTGTCTCCTTCCACGTTTTTCTTATCCAGCCATCCGGCGAGGAGATTGCCAAGCTTCCGCAGGCCGGAGACACAGCCGCCGGGCAGGAAGCCGATGAATACCAGCACGATCACGCCGTACAGAACGCTGCGCCAGGCCTGGGCAGAGGCCAGCAGCTCATTGAGGATCTGGTAGACGAACGCGCCGATCACGGGCCCGAAGACTGTGTTGGTGCCGCCGAAAATAATCATCAGAACGAAGTTGAAGGACAGCGGCTGGGTAAAGCTGTCGGACACGATGAAGCCGGTGAGATGGGCCATGTAAGCACCTGCGAAGCCGCACAGGAAGGCGCTGATGGCGAAAGCCATGACCTTGTAGTGCCGGACGTTGATGCCCATGCCGTCGGCGGAACGGGTGTTGTCCCGGACGGCCATCATGGCACGGCCGCACTTTGAGCGGCTCAGCAGAGATTTCAGTACCAGAACAATTACCACCAGCACGAAGGAGAAGTAGTAGGTGTAGCGGTAGTCACTGTTGAGATCCAGGCCAAAAAGCATAATGTGATTGGTGTATAGACCCCGGAAGGGATTCAGGATCGGCAGATTGCAGATCAGCTGGTAGATAAAGTAGGCGAAAGCAATGGTGGCCAGAATCAGGAACTGGGCCCGAAGCTTGGCGCAGGGGATGGCGATCAGACTGCCGATGCCGGCGGACACGAAGGCGGCGATCAGCATACAGAAAATCACGGGGATCCCGGTGTACTGGGACAGCAGCACGGATACATAGCCGCCGATGCCCAGAAAGGCGATGTGCCCGAAGGACATCTGACCGGACATGCCCACAAGAACGTCCAGTCCGGTAGCGGCGATGATATACATGCCGACCACCGAAAAGAAATACAGGCGGTAGGAATTGGTGATCAGGAAGGGCAGCAGCAGGATCAACAGCGTAAACAGCGCAATGGTCACGGTGCGGACTTTGCCGCGGCTGTCCAGAGCTTTGAATGAACGGATCATGGCTTACCCTCCTTTACACATCACGGATGGCCTGCTCGTTGAACAGACCCGTGGGACGGACACAGAGCATCAGGAACAGCAGCAGATAGGCGACCATATCCTTCATGGTGGAGTTCACATAGCCGCCCACGAAGGATTCGACCATGCCCAGCAGCAGGCCGCCCACCATAGCGCCGTAGATATTACCGAAGCCGCCGGAGACGGAGCTTGCCATGCCCTTGGTGCCAACCTTGCCGCCCAGAGTAATGGCCGCGCCGTAAATGGGTCCCAGCATCATGCCGCAGATGGCTGCGGAGGCGGAGGCCAGGCCCCAGACAATGGCGTTGCTGTTGACGACATTGATCCCGCAGGCCTCGGCGGCCAGTGCGTCGCTGGCGCAGGCCCGGGTGGCAATGCCGGTTTTTGTCCTGGTCAGGAACAGATGGATGGCCAGCATAGCCAGAGCGGACAGGAAAAAGCTGAGGATGCGCTCAGGGGTAATGACGGTACCCAGCACCTTCACGGTGGAGACGCTGAAGATGGGCGGGAACCGCACGGGATTCGCGCCGAAGATCAGCTCGCAACTGCCGTTCATGATTTTGCTGAGGCCAAGCGTTACCAGCACCATATAGATGCCCTTGACGCCGCGCTCATTAAAGCGGGAGACAATGCCCACCTGAAGCAACGCGCCGAAGAGGAACATAATCACCATGGTCAGCGCCAGAGAGAGCCAGAAGGGCAGGCCTAGGGTCTGGTACAGAGTAACGCCGATGAGAGCTGCCAGAGTGACCATTTCACTCTGAGCCAGGTTCATGATACCGGACGCCCGGAAAATAATGCTGTAGCCCAAGCCAACCATTCCGTAAATCGCGCCCATTACCAGACCGGCAATGATAATTGATACTAGCACACAAACGCCTCCTTAGTCGTTGTTACTATAAGGGAAGCTCCGGAATTTGGGGCTTCCGGGCTTTCAAAAAGGAGGGATCAGGTTCGATCCAAACCCTGATCCCTCCTGCGGTGTTTCTTTAGGAAAGACTGGAGAACTTACTTCGCCCGGCCGGTGTTCTGCAGGTAAGCATCGTAGCCGCCGTCGGCTTCCCATTTTTCAAAGGTCTTGGAGCCGCCATCGCAGTAGATGATGGGGGTGAAGCTGTGCAGAGGCTCCCGGTCGCCCTGGGTAAAGTCGATGGTGCCGCCGCAGCCCTGCAGGTCATTAATCTGCAGGCAGGCTTCTACCAGCGCGTCGCTGTCGTGATTGGTACCAGCCTTGGTGGCTGCCTCAAAGACGATCAGCGCCGCGTCGTACATCCGGTAGGTGATACCCAGGGTGGGCATAGCGCCGCCGGACTTTTCGACGTACTTTTCCAGGAAGTCCATGACGTTCTCGGAAGCGCCGGCCTCTCTGGCCGCGTCCAAGCTCTTATAGGTGGTATAGGGAACGACACCGATGATGTAGTTGGAGAACTCCTCGCCGCAGACATCCACGTGGGAGGTCATCCACTCGTCCTTATTCATAATAAAGCCGTTGTAACCGTACTCACGGAGCTGCTTGACGAAGTTGACGCCGGCGCCGGAGCAGACCACATAGACGATGTCCGGGTTGGCGTTGACGATCTTCATGCATTGGGCGCTGTAGTCGGTGTCCTGATGACTGCCGGTTTCGGTGGCGACGATGTTCAGGCCGGCAGCATCCATCAGAGGCTTGATGTCCTCGTAGTTGGAAACGGAGGCTTCGTCCTGGCCATAGAAGATAGCTACATTCTCATAGCCCAGCTTCTGAATCAGCTCTACGTAGGTCTTGGCGGTCAGGTTGGCGTTGAAAGAGCCGCGGAAGGAATATTTCTGGTCAGGGGTGACGATAGATCCGGAGGTACCGGACATCAGATTGAAGATTTTGGCCTCTTCCAGGTAGGGGTAGGCGGCCACAACGTCGGTGGACTGGAAGGAGCCGATAACGGCATCGCAGCCCTTACCAATCAGATACTGAACGCCGGTGACGGCTTCGGAGGGGTTGTTCTGGGTGTCGTAAATGACCCATTCCACGTCCTCACCGTTGATCTTGCCGTTGTAGCGATCCAGAGCGATCTGGAAAGCAATATCTTCCTCGGTACCCAATGCCAGACCGGACAGATAGTTGTAGACGCCGATGCGGTACACGCTGTCACCGTTGGTGTCGCCGGCGGAGGCGGTGGTGTCGGCAGAGGCAGCGGGAGCCGCTGTGGTTGCCGCGGGGGAGGAGGAGTTTCCGGAGGCGCAGGCCGCCATGGTCAGGACCATACAGACTGCAAGGATGGCTGCAAATAACTTTTTCATGTTGGTTCTCCTTTTTGTTTGTTGTTTGGTTGGTTGTCTGGTTTGGATTTTGTTTGTATACATCTTGCTCACATCTAAAGAGTAACGCAGAAAGCGCTTTGTGTCAATATTGCATATCTTACATAATAATAGCTCATATTTTATGCAATACTAACAATTATCAAGGAAGAATATGCGAGGTAATACGGAGCGAGCTTGTATACATCATAGCAGACAGGCGCGGGGTGCTTAAAATCAGAAGAGGATCGTCCCGTCGCGCATGGGAAGATCGCCGTTTTCGTCGAAGGGCCAGTCCTCCGGCTGAGACTCAATTTCCAGATTCGGATTCTTCTGCGCCTGATCCCAATAGGCCTCACTGAGCATAATGTGCTCAATGTGCAGACTGTTCGGAATGCGGACGACCCTGGGATGCTGTTTGTCGTTGTTGACGCAGGTGCGCAGACACATTTGCAGGCATTCCCTGTCGCTTTCCATGATTACCGGGATCCGGGAGCTAGAAACGATGGTGCAGGTAATGCAGTTCATGTACATGGCGCACAGGTCGATCTGGTCGAAAATACGCTGGGTCACTACGCTGCAATTTCCCGCGCCGATGGCATTGCCGTGGCTCTCCGGGCTCAGATTCAGCACTCCCACCCGCTGAGCCTTCAGGCCGCCGGAGGCATAGGGCGTAGGAAAGTTGCCTGTAATGTTGGGATCCATGCCGTCGCCGGAGAAATTCTTTCCCATCTGGTCAACAATCAGCACATCCGCTTCGTCCACCAGGATCCTGGGCATATTGGCCTTGGCCTCCTCCAGAAGACCGGGTTCCACCGCCTCGATGTCCTCAGCAGGCACCACGGCAATCCGGGCGGTTTCATCAAAGGCGTTTTCAATCGCGGCAACGGCAAACAGCACCGGTGTATTTTTCAGGATACACCGGCCGAACAACGGGATATTCTTTGCCATGCAGCCGATGCCCTGGTCATGGCAGACCTCCGCGCCGTATTGCTTGCCCAGTCCTATGGCCATCATTTTCATAATGCCGCTTTCATATTTTCCCCGGAAGGCGGAATGGGGCTTGACACGGCAGTTTACGATGATCCCATCCGCCTGTGCGGCATATTTGTCAATATAGACCGTCTTGCCCTCGTCGTTAACACCGATGGGCACGACCTCCATGGAGGAACGGATGGGGCAGCCCAGATAGGCCTCCGTACAGCCGTAGTCCTCTACGATTTTTTGCTGTCCCTCGGCGGTGGCTCCACCGTGGCTGCCCATGGCGGGAACGATAAAAGGCTGCGCACCGCATGCCTTTACGAAATCCACAATGGTTTTGGTAATCAGCGCCACATTGGCGACGCCTCTGCTGCCAACGGTAATGGCAATACGCATCCCGGGACGGACCCGATCCGCCAGCCCCGCTTCCCGCAGTTCTGCAGTCAGCACTGCCGGGATCTGTTCGGGCTCCAGCCTGGGCCGGGGGAAAATCTGCTTCACACGGAACATTCTGGGCACGGGCACATCCTGTACCTTTTCGGCAATCATGGGGCGCAGTCTTTCTTTCATGCAAATCTCTCCTTCTACATTGTCACGCCATCCTTGAAGATGGCAATTTCCCGGTAGCCGCGGCGTTCCGCGGCGGTCTGCTCTCCGGAGGCCACCGCAATCACATATTGCAGCAGCCGCTCCGCGGCCTCCGGAACAGGCTCCCCGTCCGCTACGGGACCGGCGCTGAAATCGATCCAGCCGGCCTTCCCGGCGCTGAGCCGGTCATTGGTGGAAATCTTGATTGTCGGCACGGGGGCGCCGAAGGGGGTTCCCCGTCCTGTGGTGAACAGGATCAGCTGGGCTCCGGCAGCCGTCAGCGCTGTGGTGCTGACCAGGTCGTTGCCCGGGCCGTACAGCAGATTCAGGCCCGGTGTGCGGATGCTGTCGCCGTAGTCCAGTACGCCGTTCACCGGCGCGGTTCCGCCCTTCTGCACACAGCCCAGAGACTTGTCCTCCAGGGTCGTGATACCGCCCGCCTTATTGCCGGGAGAGGGGTTCTCATAGACGACCTGTCCGTGAGCCGTGAAATAGTGCTTAAAGTCATTGATCATGGCGACCGCGGCCTCAAAGGTCCGCAGATCCCGGCAGCGATTCAGCAGCAACTGTTCCGCACCGAACATCTCCGGCACCTCGGTCAGAATGGAGCTGCCGCCGCAGGCAATCAGCTGGTCGCTGAAAGCGCCGACGGTGGGATTTGCCGTAATGCCGGACAGGCCGTCGGAGCCGCCGCATTTCATGCCGACCACCAGCTTGTCCAGGGGCAGACTCTGCCGCCGGAATACACGGCAATAGGCGGCCAATTCCTCCAGCAGACGGCGGCCTGCGGCAAGCTCGTCCTCCACCTGCTGACAGACCAAGAATCTGACCCGGACGGGGTCATATTCCCCAAGCTCCTGCCGGAAGGCGTCTACGGTGTTGTTTTCACAGCCGAGGCCCAGTACCAGGACACCACCGGCGTTTGGGTGGCAGCACAGGGCGGCCAGGAGCTTTCGGGTTCTGGCGTGGTCGTCCCCCATCTGGCTGCACCCGTAGGGATGGGGAAAGGCGTAGATACCCTCCAAGGAGCCCTCGCACAGATCCCGGCATTGCGCGGCCAGAGCCTGGGCTGTGCTGTTGACACAGCCTACCGTGGGGATGATCCAGATTTCATTGCGGGTCGCCGCCCGGCCGTCCGGACGGAGATACCCCTGAAAGGAGAGCTCCCGGGCGGGGGGCTGGCGGTATTGGGTTGGCGTATAGGTATAGTCTCCGCCCTCGGACAGGGCGGTTTTTACATTGTGGGTATGGACCCACTGGCCCGGCGCAATGGATTCTGTGGCATAGCCAATGGGAAAGCCGTACTTTATAACGGGTTCTCCCGGGCCAATGGACCCCAGGGCAATCTTATGCCCCTGCGGAATTTCTGCGGAAGGCCCCCAGGGCGTTTCCGTTCCGGGAGCGATGGGCCGCAGAGCCACTGCCACATTGTCCCTGGGGTGAATGCGAATCAGGTCTGCCATGGGCGTTCCTCCGAATTACAGACATTGGGCAAAGGCCTGCTTCGCGCCGTCCTGACGAATCGTTTTCAGCGCGGCACAGACGGCAGCGGCGAAGCCGGGGATCTCCCGCAGGTCCTGTCCCCACATGCGTGTGTTTCCGAGAACCGCGTCCGTAAGCGCTTCGGCGCTGTCCGCACGGTGATCCATGTAAAAGTCCAGAACCCAGCTGTCATCCATGACGGCGTATTCATCCCCGGCGGGGCGGCGGCAGATCAGGGCGTTTTCCTCTCTGCGCTGAATATCGCAGCTGTAGAAGGCGATGTAAGCCGCCATGCTGACCGTCAGGCAGGAAGGCATTTTTTTCTCTTGATTTACATAATCCAGGAAGCTGGGCATGCATCTGGCGTGCCACTTCGAGGTGCTGTTCAGAGAAATGGTCAAAAGCTTATGGTCCACAAAGGGATTGGCGAACCGATCTTGTACCGAGGCGGCAAAGGCCTTCAGATCCTCCTTGGGCAGGGACAGTGTGGGAATGACTTCCTCGTATAGAAGCTTATTCATAAAGCCCCGGATCACCGGGTCGTACATGCAGTCCCGGACAATGTCCAGGCCGGCCAAATAAGCGCCCAGGACCATGCTTGTATGCGCGCCGTTGAGAATCCGGACCTTCCGCTTCTTATAGGGTGTTACATCCGGAACCACATGGACATTCAGCCCGGCCTTCCGGAAGGGCAGCTTGTCCTCAAGCCAGGCGGGACCTTCAATGATCCACACCCCGAAGCATTCTCCCACGTCGATTAGATCGTCGTGGTAGCCGTTGGCCTGTTCCAGCAGGGCAAGCTGCTTCGGGTCGCGGATTCGTCCAGGAACGATCCGGTCCACCAGTGTGCTGCAAAATACGCATTCCTCCGTCCATTCCCGAAAGGCCTCCGGCAGTGCCCATTGGGCAATATAGCGCAGGACGCACTGCTTGAGTTCTTTGCCGTTATTGTCAATCAGCTCACAGGAGAGAATCACCGGCTGTTTTTCCTTTGCACCGCCGAAGGCCAGAAAGCGTTGATACAGCAGCCGGGTTAGCTTTCCGGGGAAGGAGCTTTGCGGGCGGTCCTCAAACCGGCAGGCGGGGTCATAAACAATGCCTGCCTCGGTGGTGTTGGAAACAATGATTTCCAGATCCGGATTTTCCGCGCAGCGAAGCAACGCGTCAAAATCCCGGTAGGGGTCTATGCAACGGGAGACACAGGAGATCAGCCGCCGGTCATCTACCTTCTGGCCGTGCTCGCTGCCCCGCAGGTAAAGGGTGTATAGGCCGTCCTGACTGTTGACCAGATCGGTCAGACCCATTTCGATGGGCTGTACCAGAACAACCTTGCCGTCAAAGCTGCCCTCTTCGTTGGCTACATCCAGAAAATAATCAACAAATGCCCGCAGAAAATTGCCCTCGCCGAATTGCAGCACCCGTTCCGGAGCTGTTTTCTTGACATAATCCTGATTTCTGATTTTTTTCAGAGTCTCATAGCAGAGTTTTTCCATATTTTTCCTCCTCAGAAACGTAGCATGACCTTTAGTTTCTCCCCCGCGTGTTCCGAGAATTCCCGGAAGGCTCTGGGGGCATCCTCAAAATTGTATACATCGGTAACGATTTTTTCCAGATCCACCTTCCCGGAAGCGGCCAGATCGATCAGCTCCAGAAAGTCCAATTTCAGAGCGTTGCGGGAGCCGAAGATATTCAGCTCCTTTTTCTGAATGATGGTGTAGAAGAAATCCAGGTTTTTTTTGCCCACGCCAACGTCCACGACACGTCCGCCGAAGCAGACGGCGTCAATGCAGTTCAGGAAGGTGTTGGGCAGGCCCACTGCCTCGATGGCCACGTCAAAGCCGTCCCCTCCGGTCAGGTCCTCCACGGCAGTCAGGAAATTTTCGTCGTTCAGCAGTACATGATCCACACCGAACTGCTTCGCCATTTCCAGCTTGTCCGGGGCGACGTCACAAATGGTCACCTCAGCGCCGAAGCTTTTGGCGGACATGGCCGTCAGCACGCCGATGGTGCCCGCGCCCACCACCAGAACCCGCTCACCCGGATGAATGGAGGCCCGCTTGGCCCCGTGATAGCCGATGCAGAAGGGCTCAATAGCTGCCAGCGCCTTGGGGCTCAGCCCTTTGCCATCGTAGATGCGTTCCTCCGGCAGGACACAGTAGGTGGAGAATACGCCGTCCCGCTGGCAGCCCAGTGTTTCGTTATGGGTACAGGCGTTGACCAGTCCTCTGCGGCAGGAATAGCAGCTGCCGCAGTTGAAATAGGGGTTTCCTGTGACGATCATGCCGGGTCTCAGGCCATAGGCGTTGCCCTTGTCGCATTCCAGAATTTCCGCGGAAAACTCGTGGCCAGGGATCCTGGGGTAGTCAAAATAAGCGAAGGTTCCCCGGTAGCTGCCAAGATCGGACCCACAGATGCCGCCGTAGAGCAGCTTCAGCAGAACCTGTCCCGGCTTTCGTTCCGGCATGGGGCTGTCGATTACGCGCACGTCTTCCGGCGCTTGAATCAAAATGCTTCTGTTTGTCATAATTGCCTCCTGTATGGGCTCGCAGGCCCGCTTTTTATACGCCTCTTGCAATGCTGTCCGTTTCCAGTCCTTTTCCGGCTATGCCGGTCATCCAACCCAGCTCATGTCCGTCGATCAGGCCAAAGCAACGTAGCATACGGGGAAGATAGGTGTTCCAGAAATCCCAGTCGTGACCGCCGGGACCCTCTTCATAGGTGTAGTCCCAGGTGCCGCCGCAGCCACGCAGCGCGTCCCGGAAGCGGACGTTCTCGGAATAGAGAAAATCCTCCGTGCCGCAGGCGTGGTAGAATTTCGGGGCGAAGCCGCCGGCACTCTGTGCCTGATCTAGCAGGGCGAACAGATCCTCCTGAGAGCCGTGGAACCGCTCCGGACTGCCGAAAATGTCAAACTGATTCCGCTCCATGTCCGGCACCGTGAAATGTCCGCCGGTGCCCCGGACCATATGGTCTTCCATATCCATGCCGCCGGAGAGAACGCCCACTGCCGCATAGCGACCCGGGTTGCGCAGCGCGATTTTGGCGGCGCCATACCCGCCCATGGAAAAGCCGGCAATGTACTGGTCCTTGGGTTCCAAACTGCCATGGAACAGATTCGCGGTAACAATGGGCAGCTCCTCCGCTACGTAACTGTAATAGCGGTGGGTGTAGATGCCGTCTGTATACATACCTCTGTGGCAGTTGGGCATTACGATCACCAGATCCTTGTCCCGTACCAGCAGTTCAATGAGACTCTTGCGGATATAGGCCGTATGGTCATCTCCGTGGCCGTGCAGCAGGTAGAGGACCTTGTATTTTTGATTGGACCGGTCAATGGGCTTTTGCTGCCGCTTTTCCGGCAGCAGAACCGTCAGCTCCGTATCCATGCCGAGCTCGTAGGAAAAAATATCACACTGTACAAATGCCATTGCCTGTCCCTCCTTTAAAACAGTACCTTCCGGTTGTCGGTTTCGTCCCCTTCCGGAATCAGACCGAAATATTGGAGCATCCTGGGCAGGTAGTAATTCCAGTTATCCCAGTTGTGATTGCCAGGTCGCTCCTCGCAGCGATAATTCCACTGACCCGTCAGGCTGTGAAATACATCCCGCAGAACACGGTAGCCAGGGTACAGCGGGTCATCCGTACCGCACTCATGGAAAAATTTCACATTCGGCAGACCGCCCGACTTGTCCAGCTCCCGCAGCAGGGCTTCCAGATCCTGGCTGGGTGTACTGTCCGCCGTGCGGCTGGCGTTCCGGGCAAAGTCCTCGGAGGTGAACATATTGCGCCCGATGCCTTCCCTGTGGATTCCGGCGCTGAGGCATCCGACACCCGCAAAGCGGTTGGGGTTATTCAGGGCGATCCGCATGGCACCCATGCCGCCCATGGAGAGACCCGCGATATAGGTGTCCTCCGGAGCGGTGCTGATGGGGAAGAAGTTGGGCGCCTGCACCATAACGTCTTCCAGAATGTAGTCGTAGTAGGCGTGGCCATGGGCGGAATTGCCGTAGCCGCTGCGGTGGGCCTCGGGCATTACCACGGCCAGGTCATAGCGCCGTACCAGCAGCTCAATGACGCTTTTGCGGATATAGGACGAGGCATCGTCACTGTGGCCGTGGAGCAGATATAGAACCTTGTATTTGGCGTCCGGCCGCAAAACGGGCTTTTCCTGCCGCTTCTCCGGCAGGAGCACGTTCATGGGAATGTCCATTCCCAGTTGGCTTGCGAAAAAATCGCAGGTTAAAAATGCCATTTTCTTCTCTTCCTTTCTGCTGTTTTTAAAGAATCTTCCGAACTGCCTGCTGATAGGCGATGTCCAGGTGCTGTTCCATGCTGCGGGCAGCAGCCTCCCAGTTTTCAGCCAGTAAATGGTCTACAATGGCCTTATGCTCCATGTAGGATGCAGTAAGGCGGGCAGGCAGAATGCCGGAAAGCGCACGAATTCGAGCGTTTTCACTGACGGCCTGCTCTACGAATTTTGCAATATAGGGATTCTGCGCCGTGGTGTAAATCAGACTATGGAGCCTGGCGTCCGCGTCATACTGCCCCTGGGCATCGGAAGCCGTATAGGCCCGGGTCATTTCCTGCCAGATATCCAACAGCTGTGCCCGGGGGATATCCGGCCCGTAACGGCGGATCACATAGGGCTCCAGAACACGGCGCATCTCAAAGAGCGCTTTCAGATCCGTAAGCGTCAGCGTCCGGACTGCTACGCCGCATTTGGGAATGACCCGAATCAGTCCCTCCTGCTCCAGCCGTACCAGCGCTTCCCGGATCGGTGTCCGGCTGATCCCAAGATCCGCGACCATGGCGGACTCGCTGAATATTTCTCCCGGACGGTAGTGCCCGGACAGGATCCTTCCTTTTATTTCACAGTAGGCTTGTTCCTTTCGGTTCCCTGATGCCATCCCATCACACCTCTTCTTGCATACAGCTTGTATACAACAAAAGCATAGCAGAGAAGGATCCGGGACGCAATAGGGAATATATAACAAAAAAATGAACTTACTTTTGTGCAGACTGCCGCTACATTTATTCCAATATCTCCTGATTTGGTGAAATTATATAAATAAAAATCGGATTTTTAGACAGTTTTTCTGAAAAAAGCTGTTGACAAACAGGGGACAGTCCTGCTATGCTCTTGTTGTATACATCTATTGAACACTTATAAGCATATCGCATCAAAGGAGCACGATTTATGAAAGCGGTTTTATTTCAGAAGCCCTGGGAGGCTGCATGTATCGACGTTCCCAAGCCCCAGCCTGGGCCGGGGCAGGCCCTGATCCGCATTGTCAGTGCCGGTATCTGCGGCAGCGACATCGGCGCGTATCGGGGAACCAACGCGCTGGTAAGCTATCCCCGGATCATTGGCCATGAGCTGGCGGGCATCGTAGAGCAGATCCCGGAGGACAACGTCGCGGGCATCAAGCCCGGCGACCGGGTCGTCGTTAATCCCTATGTCTACTGCGGCCATTGCTACCCCTGCAGTCTGGGCAGAACCAATTGCTGCACGGACCTGAAGTGTCTGGGGGTTCACATTGACGGTGGTATGGCGGAGTACTTCTGCCATCCGGCAGATATGCTGATCCCGCTTCCGGACAATGTACCCTGGGACACTGCGCCCATTGCCGAGCCGCTGGTAATTGCGCTTCACGGCCTGCACCGGGGTGCGCTGAAGGCTGGCGAACATGCCGCCATCATCGGAGCCGGGCCCATTGGACTGCTGGCTGCTATGGCCGCAAAGGCTCTGGGCGCGGTACCTATCCTTCTGGATGTGGTGGACGCACGGTTGGAATTTGCCCGTGACTGCGGGATCCAGTTTACGATCAATACCTTGCGGGAGGACGCCGTGGCCAGGATCGCGGATATCACCGGCGGCAGGATGGCAGAGTTGGTCTGCGAATGCTCCGGTGCCAACGCGGCGATCCGGAGCACCCTGGAGCTGGTTTCCAGTGCCGGACGGATCACTCTGACGGGCTGGCCTGCAGGGGAGACGCCCCTGCCTACCGCCGTGATCACCCGGAAGGAAGTGGACATACGGGGCGCGCGGACTGCGATGACCCGTGAATTTGCGGACTCCCTGGCGATGATTGCTGACGGCAGCGTGGATGTCCGGAAGATCCTCACCAAGACGATCTCGATTGACGAAGCGCCTGCGACCATTGCGGATATTGAAAAGAATCCCGGAAACTACATGAAGGTGAATGTCCTTTTTTGAGTCCCTAGTGAACTTCAGGAGGCTGCCATGAAAGAAATTTATACGCCCGGGATGCCTGAGGTCGACGGGGCTGCCTTGGAGGCCCACGTCCGCACTGTGGCGGAGCAGTTCCCGGATGCCCGGAGGGTGCTGATCGTCCCGCCGGACTTTACCCGCTGTTATTCCATGGCCGGAGAGATCACAAAGCTGCTCTATGGCTTCTTTGCGTCCCGCGCGGAGGTGAAGATCATTCCGGCACTGGGGACCCACATGCCTATGGACGACCGGGAGCGGCAGCTCTTTTTCGGCGGCATTCCCGCGTCCTGTTTCCTTGTCCACAGATGGTTTGCCGATACGATCCGCCTGGGGGAGATCCCCGGCAGCGTAACGGCGGAGATCAGCAGGGGAAAGTATTGTGAACCCGTTGCGGTGGAGCTGAACAGTCTGCTGCCGGAAGGGGGCTTTGACGTCATCTTCTCCGTAGGGCAGGTTGTCCCTCATGAGGTTGTGGGTATGGCCAATTACAGCAAAAACCTGTTTGTTGGCCTGGGCGGAAGAGAAATGATTAACAAGTCCCATATGCTCAGCGCCATCTGCGGGATTGAGAACGCCCTGGGGGTTACGGACAGCCCCGCCCGGCTGCTCTACGACTATGCCCAGCGTCATTTCGTGGACGGAAAGATCCCTGTTGTGTATATACAGACTGTAACTACCCGGGATGCCGGACGGGTGGCACTGCGGGGGGTTTACTCCGGCGTGAGCCGTAGACCTTTTGAACTGGCGGCGGCACTGTCTCAGGAGCTGAACATCACCTATCTGGATCATCCGGCGAAAAAAGTCGTCGCCTATCTGGACCCTCAGGAGCTGAAAACCACTTGGGTGGGCAATAAGGGTATTTACCGAACCCGTATGGCCGTTGCCGACGGCGGCGAGCTGCTTGTGCTGGCACCGGGCGTCCGAGCCTTTGGGGAAAATCCGGAAACGGATGCCATGATCCGAAAATATGGCTACTGCGGAACACAAAGGGTGCTTGCACTCTACCGTCAGGGCTGCTTTGATAATCTGGAAATGAGCGCTGCCCACCTGATGCAGGGTTCCTCGGACGGCAGGTTTACCGTTATCTACGCAACCAGGCCGGAAAACCTGAGCCGGGAAGCGGTGGAGTCCGTAGGGTTTCGCTGGGCGGACTATGATTCCTGCGTCAAACGCTATGATCCTGCCCGTCTTCGGGAGGGGTGGAATACCTTGGAAGACGGAGAGCAGATCTACTATGTAGGGACCCCTGCGCTGGGACTCTGGAAAGTCAAAAAAAGTGAAAAGGAGCATTTCTAATGGAACTATCTTATAAAGGCCTGCAGGATCGGGCGGCTTGGGAGGCTGCCGGTGTCAGGCTGCCTGCCTATCCTGTAGAGAAGATGGCCCAGGCCACCCGCCAGGCGCCGATTTGGGTGCACTTTGGCAGCGGCAATATTTTCCGCGGCTTCATCGCCCAGCTGCAGCAGCGCCTGCTGAATATGGGCGCCGCCGACAAGGGCATTATTGCCGTGGATACCTTTGATTATGACATTATCGACAAAATCTATACGGCATTCGACAATCTCACCCTGAACGTTACCCTGAATGCGGATGCAACGGTTGGGTGCGAGGTCATGGCGGCGGTTGCGGAAGCCCTGAAGGCGGATGCCCGGCAGCCGGAGCAGATGGCACGGCTGAAGGCGATTTTTGCCGATCCCGGTCTGCAAATGATCAGCTTTACGATTACGGAGAAGGGTTATGCTCTCCATCGCCCGGACGGCAGCCTGATCCCGGCAGCGGCATCTGATATGGAGAAAGGCCCGGATGGCTGCGTACACGCCATGGGCATTGTCGCCGCGCTGCTGTATCATCGGTATAAGACCTGCGGCGCGCCGCTGGCAGTTGTTTCCATGGACAACTGCTCCCACAACGGGGAAAAGCTTCTCGGCAGCATTCAGGAGATCGTGCGTGCGTGGCTGGAAAAGGGCCTGGTTGAACGGGACTTTGCCTGCTATCTGACAGAGTCCGGGAAGGTCAGCTTTCCCTGGAGCATGATCGACAAAATTACGCCCCGCCCCTCGGAGGCGGTGCAGAAGCGGTTGGAGGAGATGGGGATCACCGGAATGGCTCCCATTGTCACCTCCAAGCACACCTACATTGCGCCCTTTGTCAATGCGGAAAAACCGCAGTACCTTGTCATTGAGGACGATTTCCCCAACGGCAGACCTCCGCTGGAAAAAGCAGGTGTCTATTTTGGATCCCGGGATGTGGTCAATAAGTCCGAGGCGATGAAGGTGACGACCTGCCTGAACCCGCTGCACACGGCCATGTCCGTTTATGGCTGTATGCTCGGCTACCACCTGATCTGTGACGAAATGAAGGACCCTGATATTGTGAAGCTCATTGAGACCCTTGGCTATCAGGAGGGGCTGCCTGTTGTGGAGGATCCCGGCATTCTTTCCCCAAAGGCATTTATTGATGAGGTTGTCCGGCAGCGGCTGCCCAATCCCTTCCTTCCGGATACCCCCCAGCGTATCGCAACAGACACCTCTCAGAAGATTCCCATTCGATTTGGAGAAACACTGAAAAAATACCATGCAGCAGGAAAGGACCTGTGTAAGCTCACTGCCATTCCTTTGGCTCTTGCCGGCTGGCTGCGGTATCTGCTGGCGGTTGACGATGACCTGAATCCGATGGAGCTGTCTCCGGACCCCCTGCTGGAAGAACTGCGCGGCGCGCTTGCGGGCATCCGGGTAGGCGACAGCGGGAGCTGCGGCGATAAGCTGCGGCCAATTCTCTCCAGCTCTGCTATTTTCGGGTTGAACCTGGTGGAGGCTGGGCTTGCACCGAAGGTCGAGGAGCTGTTCCGGCAGGAACTGGCCGGAGCCGGTGCCGTAAGACGGACGCTGCACACGCAGCTGTTTGGTTGATACGGGAAGGTTTTTCATGGATGTTTTGACAAGACTTTCCCGGTCGGCGATCGTTCCGGTTGTTGTTCTGGATGATGCCAAGGGCGCGGTTTCCACGGCTCATGCGCTGCTGGACGGCGGGATCGATGCTATGGAGATCGCCTTCCGCACTGCGGCATCGGCGGATGCCATTGCTGCGATTGCCGCCCAGTGCCCGGATAATAGTACTATAATATAGGTGTACAGAAAAAGAAAAAAGCGGCTTCAAATAGCCGCAAAAAGCAGAATTGCCGCCACATCAGCGCAACTCATTTGAGAGATATTCAAAAGATGTACAAAGGCGTATCGTTCTCTTTTGGAGATGAAGCAGGGCGTTGCATACTTGAATGATTGATGTGTCCTGCTGTATCGTCGTTGTCCAGTTCTTTTGGACAACAACTTGGACAACAAATTAAAATATGCTCAAAAAACAATGTGCAGTAAGTTGCAGAAATTGAGGGATTTGAAGGTAAATCCGCCATTTGCGGAGTGGAAAACTTGCCACGGAGCAAATGGCATTCAAGAGGTCAGCGGTTCGATCCCGCTTATCTCCATCAAATGTGCGCTGAGGTACAAAAAAACCTTGAAATCATCTGATTTCAAGGTTTTTTCTTTTCCGAAAGTAGAAAATTCGGGGGATTTGCCAAAGGCACTTGTGCGCTTGATTTTTGATGGAAATTCTGAAAATCAAGAGGTCAGGTATGATGAAGAAAATCAGGATGAATTGCACCGTACGGGATGCGGGGTGTTCACCCAACAGTATCAACAGCTACACGCAGGGGTTCTGATACTAGTTTTCAATAAAACGGTTAAAAACCGTTTTATTCGGCTGCTGTTTCAGCAGCCAGCGGCGTAGCCGCAAAAAACGTAAGTCCATACATTTCTCGCCGCCACCGGCGGCCTGCGAAGGATTCGCAGGATAAAATGGTGTTAACCATTTTATCGAGAAATAGTATGAAATCCTCCCCGCTGCCATCAATACAGCGTCTCCTCATTTTCCGCAAACAGCTTGTCGTTTACTCCAAATAAATCCATTCCGTTCAGAATCCCGTAAAGGATAATGGCGTCCCGCCTGTCCTTGGGGTAAAGCTGGGCAAACCCGCATTGCTTCAAAAGCTCCTGGGTTTCCTCCAAGGTGGCGTTCAGGCCAAAGCACAGGCACAGAAGACGGCTGCGGGAGGGATTGCGCCGCCCGGAAAAAACCTGATGCAAATATACTTCGCTCATACCGGATTGCTTGGCAAGCGTCGCTTTGGAAATCCTTCGCTTCTGAAAAAGCCGGTTCAGTAATTCGCAAATGCTGTCCCGGTTGAAGCTGTCCTGATTTTCCGATAAGAATTGGTCGAGACTTGGGGCTTCCATCAGCTCCTGCCGCAGATTATTCGTGTCTTTCATGTTCCACCGCCTTTACAACCGTGTGTTTTCTTTGTATAATCATACTGGTTCAGGCGAGCAAAATCAATATGCGCTTTGCATAGCGTAAGAGGGTGAGAGCGATTTATCCATATTTGTTATCAAGCATCGAAACGGACTATGAAACCGTAAAGACGATCAAACATAGCGAGCGCGGCAGTGTTTCGCTTCTGCAAAACAAACAGAACGGAACACGCTTTATTTTTCGCCATTATCGCGGAAATGGGGAGGTCTACCGGAAGCTGGTGGGCATCTCCTGCCCAAACCTGCCGCAGATTATGGAGACTGCGGAGCGGGACGGTATGGTGGCGGTGCTGGAAGAATACATACAGGGGGATTCTCTTGCCTACCTTTTGGAGGGCGCGCTGTTCACCCCCGCTGAAGCGCGGAAAATCACCCGGCAGCTGTGCAATGCCCTGTGGGTGCTGCATCAATTGGGCGCGGTGCATCGGGACATCAAGCCGGAAAATGTGATGATCCGAGGCAGCGAGGCGATACTCATCGACTTTGACGCTTCCCGCATTTTCAAAAGCGACACAAACCAGGACACGCAGATTCTGGGAACCACGGGCTATGCCGCGCCGGAGCAATACGGGATTGCCCAGACGGACGAGCGGGCGGATATCTATTCTCTTGGGGTGCTGCTGAATATCATGCTCACGGGAAAGCATCCGTCCAAAGAACTGGCAAGCGGCCGCTTAGGCCGTATCGTGCAAAAATGCACCATGGTAAATCCGGAAAAGCGATACAAAAGCGTGCTTTATCTGATGGAGGCGCTTTAAGGAGAGAATAACATGAAAAAATGCAGAAATTGCGGCGCGGATTTGCCGGAGGGCGCTTCCTTTTGCCCCCATTGCGCCCAAAGCCCGATTGAGAGGCAGGAAGTAAAGCCCCCGCGTCTGTGGCGGAAAAAGGCGCTGATTGCGGCTCTGTGCGCGCTTGTGCTGGTGACGGCGGCACTGGCGGTGTTCCTGCCTCACCGCCCCAAAACCTACGAGGGCGGCGCGTCCGTCACTTATACCGATCAGGACGGAACGTATGAGCTGCTTGTCGGCACTTTTTTAAACAACATTGAAGACAAGCAGCCGGAGGAAAAACGGACGATTTCTCTTTCCGTGGACGAAACCTCCTACCTGCCTGCCATGCTTGGCGTTTACCGGAACGGAACGCCGGTAGACCCGGAAGCGTTTCTTGCCAAGGTGGAGCGCTGTATCCTGGAAGCATTCCCCAACGAAAACGGTGCATTGGATATCGCGGAGCCGCGCTATAACGAGATGTTTAGCGCCGCTGTTTTGGAAACGGATGTGGTTTTTACCGGAGCAAGCGGAACAAATGAGCTTGTCTGGACGCTGACAATGAAAAACGGCGATGCCATTCGACTAAAACATACCTTTGAGGTACTGCCCCTTGTGCATGCGGCTTTTACAGCGGAAGATACCCCGCTGAATACCATGGAAGATTTGAAGGCGCTCCTTGACCGCATTGACGGGGAGGTTTCGGCAGACACCGTCGTGGATATTTATTTGCCGCCGGTCACCTACACCGGCGATCTGCACATATCCTCCCGCGCGGTGAACCTCTACGGCTGCTGCGACGGCAGCGGGCGAACCGTGATCGAGGGAAGTCTGACCGTCAGCACCCACGTCCCGGACAAGGTAGTGCTGCATGATCTGGATTTTGTGGGCAACGGCGGCAACGGGCTTACCGCCACGGCATCGACGGTGATTGAGAATTGCTCTTTCACAGGCTATGATATCGGCGCAGCCGTGGAAAACGGCGGCATGATCGGCGTGGAAGCCTGTACATTCCGGAATAACAAAATCGGATTTTCCTATGATACATTGCGCTATTCCTTTTCCAAAGACGGGTTTCCGGACTGTAGGATTGAGGGCAATGATGTTGGCATTCAATTTGTAAACCTTCCCGGTGCAATGCCGTTGGACTTTTTCGGTACTGTTTTTTCCGGAAACGGAACGGATATTGACAATCCGATCCAGAACCCCATCGACCTGTCAAATGCGATTTTTGAGTAAAACGCGCTGTTTTAAGTTCCATTTCTTTGATTTTACTGCAAAACGCGGGAGATTCACAAAATCTTCCGCGTTTTTGCTGCGTTCCCATGATTTTGGGCAAAAAGGAGAAATTTCCCAATACTATGCAGCCAGTTAATTGTTTTCGGGATTTTCGCGCTGTATTCTATTCCTGTACGGGTTTTGGATAATGCGCTTAAAAGCGTTTTATCCGGCCGCAGGGCGTCCTCCGTGTCAAAGTATACATAAAGAGAGGTAAAAGACAATGCATGAAGAATTTGCTTTAGGGCTTATGCAGCCCCCGGGAACAAAAAAATTTGTAATCACTGACGACAAATTGATCTACGGAAAAGAAGAATTTTCGTATGGCGAACTATCCAATATAAGAATGCTTGTTACACCTTCTCCGATAACAAACGGAGTGGCACAAGTCGTAATTGGCGGAAGACCAAAACAGTTGGCATACAAATTTGCTGACCGTGAACGTGCCGCACAAGCATTTGCGTTTGCTAATGGCAAAATTAACGCTGCAAAAGGTATTGTTAAGAATTGTAAATATGAATTGCAGGCACACACCGGAACATCATTAGAAGTATATGATACCTATTTGGTATTACACTTTATGGAAACTGGCGCTATTGTAGCAAATATTGCCAAAGGCGGCACAAACGGAGGAAAACGCATCAATTTTGCAGACTTGACAGCGATACAATTTAAAGAACCTGCTGGAATGTCTGTAGGTTTTATTCAGTTTGCATTTCCGGGAAGTGTGGAAAATAAAAACGGCGTTTTTGCCGCAATCAATGACGAAAATTCTATCCCAGTAAGTCCGCAGAATTTGGCTCTTGCAAGAGAAATTGTAGAGTTTATTGAAAATAGAAGAAGTGAACTTCGCGCCCCGCAAACAACTGTTGTTCAGCAGGCTTCCGCTGCTGACGAACTCAAGAAGTTCAAAGAGCTGCTTGATAGCGGCATTATCTCACAGGAAGAATTTGACGCAAAGAAAAAGCAGCTGCTTGGTCTGTGATACATGCCGTCGTTGTAACGGACGCCCAAAATACATGAAATGAGGAAAGCGAACATGAAAAAATGGATTGCGCTGCTTCTGGCGGCGGTACTGTGCCTGAGCCTTGCGGCCTGCGGCAAGGCCTCCGAGTTGTCGGCAGAGCCTACGGAAAGCGCCTATGCCGACGTAGAGGCCTGCGCCGGGTACGCCATTGAGAAGCTGAAAACCGTTCTGAAAAACCCCGCCAGCCTGCAGGTCAATTCTCTCAGCGCCGTGGCGACCGATGACAGCTACATCTATGCCATTGACTACTCCGCCGAAAACAGCTTCGGCGGCATGAACCGCAGCAGCCTGTATCTGGATGTGTACCGGATCGAAAACGGTTTTGCCGCCCGAACCTACGGCACAGGCGCCTTTTACGATGAGGAAAACCAGCAATATACCGCCCAGTTCTATCTGAAATATTGTAAGGTTTCCGGCTCGTACATGCTTGACCCGGAAACCTTCCGGGTAACCGGTCTGGACGTGACCTATGTTGACGACACCATCAACCAGAGAGTTCAGCTGGTGGGTAAGATGAAGGGTGAAAAGGGAGCCGGCACGGGCTATGAAGGCGCGTGGGATTTTCAGGTGGGCGACAACGCTTTCCTGCAGGTCGTGTATTTTGCCGAGGGCACGGACTTAAGCTGGTATACGCAGTTCACGGGGTTCCCCTATGAGATCACCATTTCCGCCATCAAAGACGAAAACGGGCATTATTATGATGCCGAGATCGTGGAGGACACCGTGCGCTATGCCACGGATGAGGAGCGATTCCAGCGGTTTGATTACTACGACAGGACAATTCTAGCCCAGACGATTCCCTCCTCCGGATACGAGGTCATGGACGCGGACGCCATCCATGCTGCTCTGGATGACCACACCTTTTCCATGCGGAACAATTATGGCGGCGACGGCGACGGAACCCATTCCATTACCTTCTACCCGGACGGCACTCTGGATGCCCATTACACCTCTGACGGTACGCAGCACAGCATGTATGACGCATGGGAGGCGACGGATGAAACCGTCGTTCTGAGCCGCACCGCAGAGGGAGGCAAGACCTCCTCAAGGACCTTTACGGCATACCGGTATGACGGCACCCGGATCCTGCTGATCGGCAGCGGCTGGGATGCCGACGCATCCATGATACTCACGGCCAAGCCGTAAGCACAGGATCTGCTGTAATGTTTGAAATGATGAACAAAATGAAAAAGCTGATTGCACTGCTTCTGGCGGCGGTACTGTGCCTGAGCCTTGCGGCTTGCGGCAGCAAAAAAGGCGAAAGCGCCGTGGAAAATATTGAAATCAACGGGAAGAAAGTTTCCATTACAGATTTCCTGATCGAGCGTCTGAAGGAATACACAAGCACCGAGGAATTTGCAGACCGGGAAAAACGATTTGCAGATACGTTCGGCGCTCCCGACAGGCCGTTCACTGTAACGAGAGCCATTGAATCGAAAGCGGATGGACTGGGTGAAAGCAATCTGTCTATCCACTATCTGCTGGTCAAGGCAGATTGGCAGTATGCAACAGATGATGACTTTAGCGACAACAATATTCTTATCGTTGTCAATTATGATACCGGCGAAGTATTAGACCAGTTTATGGCTGAGGAAAGCTGGCTTGAGGATTCGGAAAGCACGGATTATTGGAACTATATAATGCTCAACGGACCACTTGTGGGCAGCGGGTATGACGGCGGTGCAATTGTCACGGATTCCGAAACACGCACGGAACTTTCCGAGAGCGAAATTGCGAAGATCAACGAAGCAATTCAAAAATAGTATCGGAGCGGGATGTAAGTCCCGCTCCTTTTCCTGCCTGTTTCATTAGGTTGCGGCTGCACGAGATAAATGCTGCCCAAAGGAGGCGGATATTCCAAAGGGGCGGACGGGCTTCCGGGGCGGTCTTCTCTGTTCATCGTCTGTGCGAAAACGCTTTCCTATATTTTCGTTGACCATTTTTTGTGCGGTCTATATAATGAAAGCGGCAAAGGGAGAAATCCGTTTGTAAGATAATTATGAAGGAGCAGAGAACTATGAAAAAAATCATTGCACTGCTGATGGCAGTATTGATGACCGCCGGTATGCTGGCAGCTTGTTCCGGCACTCCGGCTGAAACCACTTCCCCTGCCGCGGAAAATACCAAGGCACAGGCCGAAACCGCCGCGGTCAGCGCCGAGAAGGAAAAGGTCGCGCTGAAGGTCTGGGCAGACCAGGGCGAGCTGGAGCTGACGGAAAAGCTGTGCGGCGAATTTGCCGCCGAGCATCCCGAGAAGGAATACACCTTCGAGTACGGCGCCGTGGGCGCTGTGGACGGCAAGGCCCGTTATCTGGAGGACCCCGCCGCAGCCGCTGACGTGTTCCTGTTTGCGGACGACCAGCTGGTGGATCTGGTCAAGGCCGACGCCCTGTACGAGGTGACCCGGAACACCGACGCCATCATTGCCGCCAACACCCCCGGCTCCATCAACGCGGCGACCTATGACGGGACCCTGTACGGCTATCCCATGACCTCCGACAACGGCTACTTCCTGTACTACGACAAGTCCGTGTTCACCGAGGACGACCTGAAGACCCTGGACGGCATTCTGGCCGCTGCCAACGCCGCCGGCAAGAAGGTACATATGGACGTCTCCAACGGCTGGTATCTGGCCTCCTTCTTCCTGGGCAACGGCTGCACGCTGACCATCGAGGACGGCAAGCAGGTCATCGACTTCAACAACGCCAACGGCCTTGCCGCCGCGGAAGCGATTCGGGCGTTCTGCAACGACCCTGCGTTTGTGACCGGTGATGACTCCGTTCTGGCGGGCGGCATCGGCGACGCCATCGCCTGCGGCGTGTCCGGCACCTGGGTTGCCTCCGCGATTCAGGAGAAGCTGGGCGACAACTACGGCTGCTGCAAGCTGCCGACCTTCACCTGTGACGGCAAGCAGGTTCAGATGGGCTCCTTCCTGGGCTGCAAGATCTACGGCGTCAACTCCCAGACCGCCTATCCCGTGGACGCCATGGAGCTGGCGGAGTATCTGACCGGCGAGAAAGCCCAGATCGAGCGCTACAACGTGCTGAACTACGGCCCTTCCAATGTCAACGCGCTGGCCGACGACACCATCTCCTCCAACCTGGCGCTTCAGGCTCTGAACGCACAGAGTGCGTTCGCCGTTTCCCAGATGGTTCTGGGCGGCTTCTGGACGCCTGCCGAAGCCTTCGGCGCGGAGCTGGAAGCCCATTCCACCGGCGATCTGCAAACCATGCTGGATCAGCTTGTGGAGCAGGCGCTGGCAGGATAAGCGCATGTTCATTCCGAAAAAGGGGCTGTAAAAAGCCCCTTTTTCGCCATCCCATGCTCACGGAGGGATATCCATGCAAGAAAACACAAAACGGAATATACTTCTTTGCGCCGCCGCGAAGGGCAGCTTCTGGACACGGCTGTCGTTTTTTATCATGGGAACCGGCTGCATCCGCTATAAGCAGTACGTTCGCGGGCTGATCTATCTTTTGACCCAGATCGGGTTTCTCTGCTTTCTTAAGAATTTTGCCCTGCAATATCTGAGTAAGTTCTCTACGCTGGGGACGGAGACCCAGCGGAAGGTCTGGAACGAGGATTTGCAGATCTACCAGAGATTTCCCGGCGACAACTCCATGCTGATTCTTCTGTACAGCGTGCTTTCGCTGGCGGTGATTGCGGTATTCCTGTACATCTGGTACGCGAACATCCGGGATTCCTGGCACGCCCAGGAGAATCTGCGGGAGGGGCGGAAAATCGCGGGCTTCCGGGACGACCTGCACAGCCTGACCCATGAGCGCTTCCATATCACGCTGCTGTCCATGCCCATGCTGACGCTGGTGCTGTTTACGCTGCTGCCCATCATTTTCATGATCCTCATTGCGTTTACCAATTTCGACGCGGATCACCAGCCCCCCGGAAATCTGTTTACCTGGGTCGGCATGACCAACGTGACGGATATTTTTCTGGGCAACGAGATCAAGACCAATACGTTCTTCGGTTTACTTGGCTGGACAATCGTCTGGGCGATTCTCGCCACGTTTACGAATTACATTCTCGGTATGCTGCTGGCCGTTGCCATCAACAGCAAGCTGGTGAAGCTCAGGCAGGTATGGCGCACCTGCTTCGTCATTGCCATCGCCATTCCTCAGTTTGTGAGCCTGCTTCTCATTTCCCGGGCGCTGGAGCCTGCGGGAGCGGTGAATGTGCTGCTGCAGGAGCTGGGACTGATCAGCGCGCCGCTGCCCTTCCTGCTGGATCCGACGCTGGCGCGGATTGTAGTCGTTGTGGTGAATATGTGGATCGGCATTCCCTACACCATGATGACCTTCTCCGGGGTGCTGATGAACATTCCCGCCGAGCTGTACGAAAGCGCGGAAATGGACGGCGCGGGGCCGGTCAGAAGATTTGTTTCCATCACGCTGCCCTATATGCTCTTCGTGACGGCCCCCGCGACGATCACCACCTTTGTGACGAATTTCAACAACTTCAACGTCATCTACCTGCTCACCGCCGGCGGCCCCTTCTCCCTGGACTACTATCAGGCGGGAAAGACCGATCTGCTGGTCACATGGCTGTATAAGCTGACCGTGAACCGGAATGACTACTCTCTGGCATCCACCATCGGCATTTTCATTTTTATGCTGGTGGGCAGCTGCTCCCTGCTGGTGTATAACCGGACAGGCGCCGTGAAGAAGGAGGATCAGTTTCAATGAACAATATGCGCAGACGCAAGACTGTTTCCTCGGTGGCGCTGAATGTGGTGATTGCGGTTCTGGCGATGCTCTGGCTGGTACCGGTTTTCTGGCTGGTCGTGTCCTCCTTCCGGGCGGAGCAGGGGGCGTATACCTCCTACCTCTGGCCGAAAAGCTTCACCCTCGGCAATTACGTCCGGCTGTTTACGGACAGAAGGCTGTTTGATTTTCCCCGTTGGTTCGGCAATACGATGCTGGTTGCCGGGTGCAGCTGCGCCATCACCACGATTCTGGTGCTGATGGTCGCCTATGTGTACTCCCGGCTTCGCTTCCCAAGCCGCAAATTCCTGATGAATGCGTCGCTGGTGCTGGGAATGTTCCCCGGCTTTATGAGCATCATCGCCATTTACCATTTTATGAAAGCGGTGAGTCTGGATCAGACGCTTCTGGCGCTGATTCTGGTGTATTCCGGCGGCGCGGCGCTGAACTACTACATCGCCAAGGGGTATTTTGACACCATTCCCAGATCTCTGGACGAGGCCGCTATCCTGGACGGCGCGACCAACAGCACGATCTTCTGGAAGATCATCCTGCCCAACGCCAAGCCGGTGATTGCGACCACGGCCATCAATGCCTTCATTAACCCCATCGTGGACTATATCTTCGTGTCGGTCATCATGAAGGACAATTACAACAACTTTACGGTCGCAAAGGGCCTGTACACCATGGTGGATAAGACGAATATCTACGAATACTACACCGTCTTCTGCGCCGGTGCGGTGATCGTGGCAATCCCTGTGGTGCTGCTCTTTATTCGAATGCAGAAATACTACGTTGCCGGCGTCGTCGGCGGCTCGGTGAAAGGATAATGTATGAATCCCGCAACAATTTACCATAGACCATTGAGCGAATTCGCGTTTGCCACGGACGGTACCCACTATGTTTTCCGCCTGCGAACCGGAAAAGGCGAGGCGCGGAGCTGCCGCTTCTTTTACGCCGACCGCGCCGCCATGGCGCCGGAGCTGGATTTTGCCTGCCTGCCCATGAAAAAAATCCGGGAAGACCGGTATTTTGACTGGTACGAGGTTCGTCTGGAAACAAAGCTTGAACGTATCGCCTACTATTTTGAACTGTCGGACGGGGCGGAGACGCTCTGCTATTACGGCGATTGCTACGAAATGGCCGGGACGCCCACCCGGGCAGATTATTTCCAGCTTCCCTTCAACCATCGCGCTGACCGGCTTTCCGTCCCGGAATGGACGAAGGACACCGTTGTCTACAACATTTTCCCGGACAGCTTCGCCGACGGGTTCCGGACGCTTTCCGGCGGCGCCGATGGGAAAACCGGTTTGGGCGGCACCATCCGGGGCATTGCGGAGAATCTGGATTATATCGCGTCCATGGGGTTCAACTGTATTTATCTGAACCCGATTTTTGCGGCGGAATCTTACCACCGGTATGACACCCTCGATTACTACCAGGTAGACCCACATATGGGGAGCAAAGGGGATGTCCGCGCGCTGGTGGAGAAAGCCCATTCCCTTGGTATCCGGGTTCTGCTGGACGGCGTATTCAACCATATCAGCAGCCGCCATTTTCTGTTTCAGGATGTTCTGCGGAACGGTATGGCGTCAAACTACTATTCCTGCTTCTACCAGCTACCGGCGAAGCCAAAGCTTCCCGCTCCCGGCGAGCTTCCGGAATATACCTGTTTTTCCTACGTTGCCAGTATGCCGAAAACAAACACCGCCGACCCGTATTTAAGGCAGTATTTCTGCGACGTCGGCGTCTACTGGATACGGGAGTTTGACATCGACGGCTGGCGGCTGGACGTGGCAAACGAGCTGGACGACGGCTTCCTCCGCGCGTTCCGTACCGCGGTAAAGGCGGCAAAGCCGGATGCCGTCATCGTCGGGGAGGTCTGGGAAAACGCCGCCCATTATCTGAACGGGGATATGATGGATTCCGCGATGAATTACGATTTCCGCCGGTATTGCCGCAGATTTTTCGCGGAGGAAACGGTGGATGCGGAAACCTTCGATACCAATGTTTCCACCCTTTTGCTGCGCTATCGGGAAAACGCCCTGTTTGCCCAGCTGAATCTGCTGGACAGCCATGACGTCAGCCGGTATCTGTCCCTGTGCGGGGAAAATGTCGACAAAATGGAGCTGTCGGTGCTGCTGCAAATGACCTTCCCCGGTATGCCCTGCGTGTTTTACGGGGACGAAAAGGGGCTTTGCGGCCTGAGCGAAAGCGAGTACCGCCAGGCGATGGCGTGGGGAAAATCTCACCCGCTGGAGGATATCTACCGCCGCCTGATCTCCCTGCGCAAGGCGCACCCCGCCCTGCGGTACGGCGATTTCGTGACGAATTTCGCGGCAGGGAAGACCTACAGCTACAGCCGGAATTGGGAAACCACAAGAATTACTGTCACCATGAATCTTGGCGGCGCACCCATTCCCGCACCGCAGCGGGGCAGATTGCTCTTGAAAAAAGGCGGCAATCATGCCATAATCGGTGCATGGGAGTATGAAGTACGGGAGGAACGGATTCATGGCGGTGACGATTTATGACGTGGCAAAGGAGGCGGGGGTATCCATTGCCACGGTTTCCAAGGCGCTGAACGACAGCTACACCATCCCCGACCAGACCAAGGCGGCGATACGGGAAATCGCGGACCGTCTCGGCTACCGCCCCAACGCACGAGCCAAGAATTTTGCCCGGCAGGCAAGCGGCACGGTGCTGTTCATCACGGATTTCTACCAGAACATTGCCTTTGAAAATCCCCATATGTTCGAGATCATTTCCGGCATTGCCACGTATCTGGACGGCAAGGACTATTCCCTGACCCTGAAGCCGCTGACGAAACAGGCGGCGCCCCTTTACATCCGGGACATCATCCAGCAGCGGCAGGCGGACGCGCTCATCATTCATGCTTTCGTTTTAAGCCCAGAGCTGGCCGCGATCCTTTCCCGGGTGGATTTCCCCTATCTGGTCATCGGAAAGCCGGGATTCCGGTGCAGCATCTGCTGGATCGACGTCAATCACGAGCAGGCGGGGCAGATTGCCGCGAATTATCTGCTGGACAAGGGCTACCGGAGAATGGCCTTTATCACGGGACAGGAAAACGACGCCCTGTCCCAGAGCCGCCTGCGAGGAATCAATCAGGTCATGTCTGAGGAAGAGCTGAGCGTTGAGGTCGTCTGCAATGAATCGCCCTACGCGCTGGACGACGAAGCGCTGTACGGTCTGCTGATGCGCCGTCCCCGACCGGAGGTGCTGCTTTGCAGCAATAACCATCTTGCCTTGCACTGTCTGCAATATATTCGCCGGATAGGCCTGAAGGTACCGCAGGATATCGCGCTGCTCACCTTTGACAACTACCCCTTTTCCATGCTGACAGACCCGGCCATCACGGCCGTGGAGGTGGACATGCACGACATGGGCGTCAACGCCGCCCGTTTTGTGCTGCAGCGGATACGAAAGCCCAATTTACAAACCCAATCCTACTGCACCTCCCCGTGCATCCTGGAACGGGAGTCTACATAACGGTAAAAAGCCCCTGCTTTCATCAAATGAAAGCAGGGGCTTTTCAAAGATACAACGAGGGAGGCGCTGCCTCCCTCGTTGTTGGTTATATTCCCGGGTTTCAGATAGACCCTAAATTCCTACTGCATTTTCTCCCGTAGTGTGATATTTTTTATATGGAAGCAGTAAACGCATAAACGTTCATAGACAGATGAACGCTATGATAAAAATACATAGTCACTTCGGCAAATTGGCCGATCTGTAATGGTTGACAGTTTGCCATTTTATTGGAGTTCACATAAGTGATTACTTTTTCCGGCGGAGGGTAACGATTTGGATCAGCAAAACAGGAAGAAGCCGTTTCCGGAAAGTGCCGTCCGGGTCATTGCGTGGGACGGCCCGGTCAGAGCCACGGCAAGGCCATTACAGCCGGACTGATACTAGTTTTCAATAAAACGGTTAAAAACCGTTTTATTCGGCTGCTGTT